>Ga0187810_10000030_pt1 | contig 67297 bp, 58 predicted proteins | sample NC_wetland_sal_i_9_FD_132963 | JGI IMG/M metagenome (GOLD analysis project Ga0187810, IMG submission 132963) | Wetland sediment microbial communities from Neuse River Estuary, North Carolina, USA - ASW_5 | ecosystem: Environmental > Aquatic > Freshwater > Wetlands > Sediment | place: USA: North...
GCCGTGCAATTCGGCTTGGCGCCTGGCGCATCGTTCTGATATAGCGCCGCGCTCCTGTGGGGCCACGTGGCGGAGTGGTTACGCAACGGTCTGCAAAACCGTGTACTCCGGTTCAATTCCGGACGTGGCCTCCACAACACTTCAGCGCATTATTGCCACACAACTTGAAATAGAATTCGTATCCGAGCGTGCCGTTAAGGTTTTGTTAACCTTATAGGGGCATTCTCCCACTGTCTTCCCTTGAAGACACCCCACCATTACCCAACGCCTTGGGGCCGGGTTAACTCCCGGCCCTTTCTTTTTGTGCTTAACCACTCTTGCTTTTCGCAGCGGAAGCTCGTTTTCGCCTTCCCCAGCGTAATTCGAGCTTTCTGCGTCCGCGCCGGACGACGGACTTATCCGCCGCCAACACCAGCCGGCCCAGGCGGATCGTGGCGCGTTTGTCGCGGGGCGCAGTCATCGAGGCCGTTTGTCGTTCGGCTACAGTTTGATATAGGCACAAGTCCAGGGATGCGCTAGACAACGCGCCTTCATGTGTTCCCCGGTAGCTCAGTGGTAGAGCAACCGGCTGTTAACCGGTTGGTCGCTGGTTCGAATCCGGCCCGGGGAGCCATTGTTTTCTCGTAAAATGCAGCCTTGCTTCTGGGCCCCCGCCTGCGCGGGGGTGGCAGGGTTTCTAGTGTCGTGGTTCCGAAGTTCGCGAGAACATCGATATCGGCTATAACGCGAACTTCGGAACCTAAACGACACTGGGATTCAATGAGTTACTAGTGTCCTTTCGATTCCGAAATTCGCCCGGAGGCTGATATGAGAGACGATGCGAATTTCGGAATCGGGACACTAGGCTCGCAAGCTCGCCAAGAAACCCTAGCCAGTTCGAATCCGGCCCGGGGAGCATTTTTTCCAACGCTCGGCAGGCTCGCGGCACCGCATCCGCGGTGCTGTTCCGTTGGCGCCTCGCGAAGAACGCGCGGCGCCCGGTCGGGCGCAAGGTTCGCATTTTCACCCTCCCCCATCCGTTGTGCCTTTTCTTGACGCCAGCCCTGCGCCCGGCGCGCCTTGTCTTCCGCAGCGGCGGCGCGGACTCTCTCTCGCAATTCGAACCCGCTTCGCGAGTCCGCCATGCCGCTCATCCGCGCCGAGATCAAAGACCATATCGCCACGCTCCAACTCGACCATTTCGCCAAGCGCAACGCTCTGGGCGCCGCCCTGGTGGCGGAAGTCCTGGAGGCCTTCGAGCTGTTCCGGGTGCAGCGCGCGCGGGCCGTGGTGCTGCGTGCCGCCGAAGGCGAGAAAGTCTGGTCCGCCGGCCACGACATCGAGGAACTGCCCAAGGCGGGGATCGATCCTTTGCCCTACGGCGATCCGCTGGAGAAGCTGCTGCGCGGGGTGAAGAAGTTCCCGGCGCCGGTGATCGCCATGATCCACGGCTCGGTGTGGGGCGGCGCCTGCGAGCTGGTGATGGCGTGCGACATCGTCATCGCCGACGAAACCTGCACCTTCGCCATCACCCCCGCCAAGTTCGGCGTACCCTACAACGCCGCCGGCTTCCTCAACTTCATCGCGCGCCTGCCGCTCACCGTGGTGAAGGAGATGTTCTTCACCGCCGAGCCCATCGGCGCGGCCCGTGCCGAGCGCGTCGGCATCGTCAACCTGATCGTACCGGAGGCCGAGCTGGAGGCACGCACCACCGCCATGGCGCGCACCATCGCCACGCGGTCGCCTTCCGCCATCGCCGCCTACAAGGAGGCGATCCGCGTCCTCAGCGACGCGGTGGCGATCAACCCCGATACCTACGAGTTCCTGCACGGGCTCCGGCGCGACGTCTATTTCGGCGAGGATTACCGCGAAGGCATCGCCGCCTTCCTGGAGAAGCGCAAACCCGATTTCGGTCGGCGCTGACGGCTTTAGCGCGTCTCGGTGGTATAGCGGATCAGCTTCTGTTCGCCCGGGCCGAGCTTGAACGCCCACACCGCGCCTTCCGGCTTGACCGCGTGCGCTTCGCTTTCCGAGACGAAGCGTACGCCTTCATAGAGCGGCTGGCGCAATTCGAAGACGATCGCCTCACGCTTGCCGTTCAGGATGGTGACCTCACGGCTCGTCCGGTAGATCCAATGGTGCGGAGAGCCCGAGCGCTTGTTCTCCGTTTCGCGCGCCATCACGCGCACCGCCATGGCGGCACCGGTCTTGATCTCGAAGGGCAGTCCGACCGAGGTGTCGTGGACCTTGTCCTGGCCCAACAGCAGCGGTCCACCCGCATAGACGGCAACCGAACCGGCCGGCAGCGGTTTGCCCAGCCCGCCCGCTTCCGTGTTCTTCAGGCGCAAAACGGTCGTGGCGGGTTCGCCGCCTTCGCCCGTGTCGCTCCCCGCATCGAAGGTATAGAGGCGCTCGAAGGGCACGTCCGGCTGGTCGAGGAACTGCACCTGCTTGGTGCGCCGCGCCGACAAATCGGTGGCTTCCGGCAAGGCATACAGCTTGTAATCGCCCAACTCCTGCGCCACGATTTCCGCGCGGCGGCCGGTGACGACGACGGATTCCAGAAGTCCCGCCGATGGCGCCGCCATCTTCATCTGCATCATTGGCGGAGGAGGTGGTGGCGGCGGCGGATAATGATGCGTCACCCAATCGATTTGTGTCGGCCAGCAGGAATTCGAGCGGATCTGTCTTGGCGGATCGACGGGCTGGTCCTCGCCGGTGGTCATCAGCTTGCCCGCCACCACTTCCACCGGGATGCCGTCAAAGCCGGTATCGGCGAAATTGGCCAGGGTCAGCCAGCCCGTGAGAGCGAGGCTTTTGCCGCCGGGGTCGAGGCGGGCCACGTAATCGGCCGACCAGTTCATGCCGGTGGCGATGTAGCTGAGGCCGACGCTGTAATGCCCCGCCTGCGGTGCGCGTACGCGCAGGGACAAGGTGGGCGTGTCGCGCAAGCCGTCCGGAATGCGCGAGAACACCAGCTTCTCCGGCAGGCCGCTGCAATCCAAAGCCTCGATCTTGCCGCCCAAGTCGAGCACCGTGCCGTCCGGCGCGGAACGCACCACGGCCTTCTCGACCGTCTGCTTGCCGGTCTTCTTGTCGGTGCGCACCAGCGTGACGGTGCTGCCGACCGATTTCTCCAGCAGCGAAGCGGGGCTAAGGAGATCGTAATCGAAGTTGCGTTCGATCATGGTGGCAGGCAGGCCGTGGATTTCGGCCGTCTGCGGCACGATGGTGGAGGCCACGGCGCGAAACTCGATGGTGCTTTCGCCCGCCGGCAGGTCGATGCTGCGTTTTTCGGAGACGAAGGCGAGGCCGTTGCGGTAATTCCCGCCGGACTCGCGCATCAGCTCCGCGGTATCGACGTCGCCCTGGTGATAGATGGTCACCACGACGGCATCCGGCCTGGCGGAGATCACCTCCGCCATAGAGGGGGTCAGAAACAGCCCCGCGACAAGGAGGGCCGGAAGTCGCAAGGCGTTCACCAGCTGTTATCGACGGTGAAGGTCAGGACGGTTTCGCCATTGGCGGGAACCGGTACGCTCCAGCCGAGCGTATGGGCGTCGATGCGGCGGCTTTTCAGGCTTTCCTTCTCCACCTTGCCGTTGCGCCACAGCCCGCCCTGGCGCAGTTCGACCACCACGGGCTTCTTCTGCGCGTTGCGGAAGCTGTAGGACATCGAGCTGCGGGTTTCCCGGCGCGAGACCTTCTCGCTTTCGCTCAGGGTCGGCTGCACCGTGACGTCGAAGGCCTCGCCGATCTTGAGCGCTATTTCCGAAGAGGCCGGGGTGTGGCCGACGGCATTCTCGCCGACGAATTTGGCCTCGCCCGATTTGTCGCGCATGTAGACGCGCAGGGTGCCCGCCGGCAGCGCCTTGGTCTTGTTGGAGAAGTCCAGCACCACGTCGGCGTGGACCGGATTCTCTTCGCTGGAAAAGCTCCCGGTGCGGTATTCGTAGACCTTGGCCGCCTTGACGCCCTGCAGGTCGAGGAAGCCAACCTGCTTGGTCTGGTTCTCGGCGATGGTGACGCGTTCGGGCAGCGTATAGATCAGATAATCCCCGACGCTTTCCTGGTCTGCCGCCTCCGTGCCTGCCCCGGTGACGGAATCGTCGCTCGATGAATCGGCTTCGGCCATCGCGCTGTTGGGCGCCCCCGCCACCAGCTGCGTCCGGACGTTCTTGTAGCTGGTGCCCGACTGGTTGGTCAGCGTGATCCAGCCCTGCAACTGCAACACGCCCTTGCCTTCGTCGAACAGGCTGACGTAATCGGCCCGCCAGGAAAGCCCGCCGGTGAGATAGCTGAGGGCGACGTCGCGCGTTCCAGCGGCAGCAGCATCCACGGTCACCGACAGCGTCGGGCTGGCGCGCAGGTTTTCGGGGATGCTGGAAAAGATCACCCGCGTGGGAATGCCGTCGTCACGCAGCACCTCGATGCGGTCGCCGATCTTCAGCACCACGCCGTCGTTGACCGACAGCACGGTGGCGGTTTCGGCGATCTCCTTGCCGGTGCCGGGTATGGTGCGCAGCACCTTGATCTGCTTGCCGACCGCCTTTTCCATCATCTTGGCGGGGGTGAGCAGGTCGTAGTCGAAATTCTGCTCGACCACGGAAAGTCCCTGGCCCGACAGCGCCACGGTCTGCGGCTGGATCTGGGCCGAGACGCCCTTGAACTCGAGCCGCGTGCGGCCGGCCGGAACCGGCATGCTGCGCACGTCCTGCACCAGGGCGAGGTTGTTGTTGTAGATGGTGATGGCGAGTTTCGGTTCGACATCTGCCGCGCCCGCCACGGAAGCGAACGCCAGACCGGCACAAGCGGCCAGCAGGATACGGCGCATGAGGGCCCCCTTAAAGTTGGCTCCAGAATCGCACGGCGCCCGGCGCCCGTCGAGGCCCAAACGCCCACGCAGCTGTGCTATCGCAACAGCAAATACCGGCGGTTCCAGGGCAGGAAAAGGAATTCAGGGGTGCGATGCGAGCGGTTCGCTCTTCAGCCAGGATTTCATGTCCAGCCACAGCTTTTCGGCAGGGCGGGCGGCCGGCCGTGAGTTCGGCCTTTACGGCTTGGAATCGCGCTGTATCGAAATGAGCCGCCATTTTCTCCGGTGCACACACCGAAAAAGCGACGAAGAAGGCAAAAGCGGCTTTGAGCAGCGTTCCCATGCTCCGCTCCGGGACAGCCTCGCGGTTCCACCCCCGGTCGTGCAAGTCCTGTGCAAACCCGTCTGCCCCAATCTTGAACGCTTCCAATGCGCCCACTACGGTGGGCCAAAACGGAATCCCGGCATGGTCCTCAAACCCGACATCCTCGCCGCCATCGGCAACACGCCCTTGATCCGCTTGAAGCGGGCCTCCGAGGAAACCGGCTGCGAAATCCTGGGCAAGGCCGAGTTCCTCAATCCCGGCCAGTCGGTCAAGGACCGCGCCGCACTCGCCATCGTCAAGGACGCCATGGCGCGCGGGGCCCTGAAGCCGGGCGGCGTCATCGTGGAAGGCACGGCGGGCAACACCGGCATCGGGTTGTGCGTCGTGGCCAACGCACTCGGCTTCCGCACCGTGATCGTGATCCCCGAAACCCAAAGCGTGGAGAAGAAGGACGCACTGCGCCTTCTGGGGGCCGAGCTGGTGGAAGTGCCCGCCGTGCCCTATCGCGATCCCAACAACTACGTGAAGATTTCCGGCCGTCTGGCCGAACAGTTGGCGGCCGAACCCGCGGGTGCGATCTGGGCCAACCAGTTCGACAACATCGCCAACCGCCAGGCGCATGTGGAAACCACCGGCCCGGAAATCTGGCAGCAGACCGGCGGCCGTGTGGACGGCTTCATCTGCGCCGTGGGCACGGGCGGCACGCTGGCGGGCGTCGGCCTGGCGCTGAAGGCGCGCAATCCGGCCATCCGCATCGCCGCCGCCGATCCCCTGGGCGCCGCGGTTTACTCGTGGGTCAAGACGGGCGAATTGAAGGCACACGGCTCCTCGATCACCGAAGGTATCGGGCAGAACCGCGTCACCGCCAACCTGGACGGCGCCCCCATCGACGACGCCTATGAGATTTCCGACGAAGAGATGCTGCCCGTCCTGTTCGATCTCCTGGAGCACGAAGGGCTGTGCCTGGGCGGCTCTTCGGGCATCAACGTGGCGGGTGCCATGCGCCTGGCGCAGGAGATGGGACCGGGGCACACCATCGTCACCGTGCTCTGCGATTACGGCACGCGCTACCAGAGCAAGCTGTTCAATCCCGATTTCCTGCGTGCCAAGAACCTGCCGGTTCCCCGCTGGCTGAACGAAAGGAGGGCACTACCGGTGCCGTTCATCCGATGAATCCGCTTGTCACCCCCTCCTGGCTGAAAGAGCGCCTGGGCTCCCCCGATCTGTGTATTGCAGACGCCTCCTGGTACCTGCCGCAGGCGAAGCGCGACGCCAAGGCCGAATACGCCGCCGCTCATATCCCGGGTGCCGTGTTCTTCGACATCGACAAGCTGTCGGACGAGACCAGCCCCTGGCCGCACACGTTGCCGCAACCGCAGCGCTTGGCGGAGCAACTGGGCGCCCTCGGCATCGGCGACGACACCACGCTGGTGGTCTATGACGGCGCCGGGCTCTATTCCGCCCCGCGCGCCTGGTGGATGCTGCGCGTCCTGGGGCACGAAAAGGTGCATGTGCTCGATGGCGGCCTCCTTGCCTGGAAGCGCAGCGGGCTTCCGCTCGAAAGCGGCGCCGTCGCCCCCGCTCCGGCGCGCTTCACGCCGCAGCCCAATCCCGCCCTCTTGCGCAGCTTCGAGGAGATGCTGGAAATCGTCCGTACACGGTCTGCCCAGGTGGTCGATGCCCGCGGCGCCCCGCGCTTCTTCGCCCGCGAAGCCGAGCCGCGGCCCGGCGTGCGCGGCGGCCACATGCCCGGCGCCGTCAACATCCCCTACCACCAGCTGACGGCCCCGGACGGCACGCTGAAATCGCCCGAAGATTTGCGCGCGGTCTTCGCCGCCGGGTGCGTCAATCTGGCCGCGCCGGTGGTGACGAGCTGCGGCTCGGGGGTGACGGCGGCGCTTGCTATGCTGGCGCTCGGAGTCGCCGGGGCCCGCGAGGTGGCGCTTTACGACGGCTCCTGGTCGGAATGGGGGGCACGCCCGGAAGCAACGGTGGTGACGGATTGAGGCGATGGTTGGCTCCAAGTCCAGGCGCTTTCTGCCGATGACGGTGACCTTCCTGGAGATGAAGGGCAAGCCGGCGGCGCTGCCGCCGCCCCATCCCGCAGGAAAGGCCGCCATCCTCAAGGCGGAGCGTCCACCGGTGCATTTCTACCGCTACCTCTACGACACCATCGGCGGACCCTATTACTGGGTGGACCGCCGCCGCATGGGCGATGCCGAACTGGCGGAACTGATCCACCATCCCAAGCTCGAGCTTTACGTGCTCTATGTGGATGGCTGCCCTGCGGGCATGGCGGAGCTGGATTTCCGCGAGAAGGGCACCGGGCTTTTGGCCTATTTCGGATTGATGCCGGAGTTCATCGGCAAACGACTCGGATATTTCTTCCTCTACCACGCGGTCGCCAACGCCTGGCTGCAACCGATCTCGACCCTGCTGGTCAACACCTGCACCTTGGACCACCCCAGGGCCCTGCCCCTCTATCAGCGCATGGGCTTCACGCCCTATTCCCGCGAGGACCGCAGCGTCGAGTTGCTTTAACGCGACTTTCGGGTCAACACTCCGCGCGCAGAACAAGGGGATAGCCATCACATGCCGGTAACCTCCGGGGACGGGAACGGACCCGTCGTCAAACGCGGCTTTGTCAACGACCTGTGGGAGCGTTCCAGCGCGTATCTCCGCAAACTGACGGGCGGGCCCGAGGGACCGGCCCCGGTAAAAGAGAAAGAGCTGTTCGGCCATCCCATCGGCCTCAGCTACCTCTTCGGCACCGAGATGTGGGAGCGCTTCTCCTATTACGGGATGCGCGCCATCCTGGTCCTCTACCTGGTCAACTACGTCCTGCTTCATCCCACCGCCGACAGCATCGTCGGCTACGAGACGATGAAGCGCTTCTTCGAAGTGGTCTTCAACGGCGGCGCGCCGCTCGATCCCCAGCCGCTGTCTTCGATCATCTACGGCAACTATACGGCCTTCGTGTACCTGACGCCCTTGATCGGCGGCATCCTGGCCGACCAGTGGATCGGCCAGCGCAACAGCGTCATCATCGGCGCCATCATCATGGCGATCGGCGAGTTCACCATGATGGTGCCGCAGCTGCTCTTCCTCGGCCTGTTGCTGCTGATCGTCGGCAACGGCTTCTTCAAGCCCAACATCTCCACCCAGGTTGGCAATCTCTACAAGCCGGGCGACAGCCGCATCGACCGCGCTTTTTCCATCTTCTATGTGGGTATCAATGTCGGCGCCTTCTTCTCGCCCCTGATCTGCGGCACGCTGGGCGAATCCATCGGCTATCACTGGGGCTATTGCGCCGCCGGCGTCGGCATGCTGGCCGGCCTCGCCCTCTATCTCTTTGCGCTGCGTACCCTGCCGACCGACCGCGCCAGCCGCATCAAGGCCGAAGCCAAGGCCCATCAGCCGACGGAAAAGAAGCCGCTCGCGGCCGAGGACTGGAAATCCATCATCGCCCTGGTGCTGCTGTTCTTCCCCGGCTGCCTGTTCTGGGCGGTCTACGAGCAGCAGGGCAACACCATCTCCCTGTTCGCCCAGGACCTCACCGACCGCCGCCTGATCCCCGGCCTGATCGACTGGCAGATTCCGGTGACCTGGTTCCAGGCCTTCAACCCCGCCCTGATCGTCGCCTTCACGCCGCTGGTGGTGGGTTTCTGGGCCTGGCAGTCGAAGCGCGGCAAGGAACCGACCGTGCTGACCAAGATGGCGCTCGGCAATCTGATGCTGGCCGTCTCCTATCTCGTCCTGGTCGTCGCGGTGTACCTCGCGGGCAGCCATCAGGTGAGCTGGCTCTGGCTGCTGCTCTTCTTCGCCGTGATCACCATGGGCGAACTCTACTTCTCGCCCATCGGCCTAGCGCTGACGGCCCGCATCGCCCCGGCGCAGGTCCTTTCCATGATGATGGGCGTGTGGCTGATGACCAGCTTCGTCGGCAACCTCTTGCAAGGTTACATCGGCAGCTATTTCAGCCGCATGAGCAAGGAGGAGTTCTTCCTGCTCTGTGCCGGGGTGGCCGTCATTCCGACGGTGGTGTTCTGGCTGTTCAACATTCCGTTGAAGAAGACGCTGCACAAGGAACCGGCCAAGGCGGAAACGGCCTGACCGGGAACGGCTTGTCATTTGCCGCCGCTGGAACGATAAGTTCCGCGGAACAAATGGGCCTGCGTCATGTCGAGCGATAAACCCGAAACCGTCGCCGTTTCCGCCGGACGGATGAGTGCGGAGCATTACGGTAGCGTCAACACGCCGGTCTACCGCACGTCCACCATCCTGCATCCGAGCCTGGCTTCGCTAAAGGCGGAGCTCAACGACGGTAAGCTGAAGCGCTTCGCCTATGGCCGCCTGGGCACGCCCACCACCGTCAGCTTCGAGGAAGCCATGAGCGAACTCGAAGGGGCGGCGCGCACCGTCAGCCTGCCCTCGGGCCTTGCCGCCATCACCACCGCGATTCAGGCGGTGTGCGGCGCGGGCGACCACCTGTTGATGACCGACAACGTCTATGGACCCACCCGCCGCTTCTGCAACGGCGTGTTGAAGCGCATGGGGGTGGAGACCAGTTATTTCGATCCCCCGATCGGTGCGGGCATCGAGGCGCTGTTCCAGCCGAATACCCGTGCCGTGTTCTGCGAAAGCCCCGGCTCGCTCACCTTCGAGATTTCGGACATCCCCGCCATCGCCGCCGTGGCGCACGCGCACGGTGCTGCGGTCCTGATGGACAACACCTGGGGTACGCCTTTCCACTTCGCCGCCCTCAAGCACGGCGTCGATCTCGACATCCATGCCTGCACCAAATACGTCTGCGGCCATTCCGACGTGATGATGGGCACGGTCAGCGCCAATGCGGCCCATGCCGCGCGCCTAACGGCCTTCGTCAACGATCTGGGGCTCTATGCCAGCGGCGACGACTGCTTCCTGGCCTTGCGCGGGCTGCGCACCCTGGCGGTGCGCCTCACCCGCCATCAGGAAAACGGCCTCGTGCTGGCGCGCTGGCTGGAGAAGCAGCCGGAAGTGGCGCGCGTGCTGCATCCTGTGCTCCCAAGCGATCCCGGCCACCTCCTCTGGAAGCGCGATTTCACCGGCTCCTGCGGCCTCTTCGGCGTGGTGCTGAAGCCGGTGAGCGAGGAGAGGCTGGCCGCCATGATCGACGGGCTTCGCCATTTCGGTATCGGCTATTCCTGGGGCGGCTACGAAAGCCTGATCATCCCCTCCAATTTCGTGCGCACAGCCAAGCCCTTCCAGGCGGAAGGGCCGGTGATCCGCATCCATGCCGGTTTGGAAGACGCAGGCGATCTTCTTGCCGACCTCGAAGCCGGCTTTGCCAGGATGGCCGCATGACCGACGAGATCTCGCGCGAAAGCTTCCTCAAGGCGGTGAAGTTCAACGCCGACGGCCTGGTGCCGGTGATCGCCCAAAGCGCCGCCACCGGTGCGGTGCTGATGCTGGCCTGGATGAACCGTCAGACGCTGGAGGAAACCCTGGCCACAGGCCACGTCACCTACTGGTCGCGCTCGCGCGGCAAGGTGTGGCGCAAGGGTGAAAGCTCGGGCAACACCCAGCGCCTGGTGGAAGCCGCTGTCGATTGTGACGGCGACACGCTGTTGTTGCAGGTCGATCAGATGGGCCCCGCCTGCCACACCGGCGCGCCGTCCTGCTTCTTCAGGAAGCTGAAAGATTAAAACGAGTCTTCCCGCTCCGCCTGGTCCTCGCGCGCCCGGTTGCTGGGATAGACGCGGGCGAAGAAGGCGATGATCACCCACAGGCCGAGCAGCATCAGGAACGCCAGCACGGCGCCCGTGCCGATGATCCAGCAGACGAAGGCGGCCACAACGGCGATAGCCAGGAACCAAACCAGGCGTTTGCTTCTTTTTCGCATGAGGCTCACCCCTTTCTTCGGGAGTCAGCCGAACAGAGCGCCGAGCTGCCCGTTGAGGAATTTGCCCTTGGGGTCCAGCCTCTGGCGCACGGCACGGAACTCCTCGAACTTCGGATAGAGGACCGCCGCTTCGTCGCGCCTGAGGCTGTGCATCTTGCCCCAGTGAGGCCTTCCGCCATAGCTGCGGAAGACGGCCTCGCAGGCGTCGAACAACGGGCCCGTATCCGCCTTGTAGTATTGATGCACCCCGATCATGGCGCTTTCACGTTCATAATAGGGACTGAGCCAGACATCGTCGGCCGCCACAGTGCGGAATTCGAGCGGAAAGCCTGTATTGATCTTCTTCTTGCGAATCAGTTCGGCGATTTCCCTGATTGCCTCCGCCCCTTTCTCGTAGGGCACGGCATATTCCATCTCGTTGAAGCGCACGGTGCGGGGCGTGGGGAAGACCTCGTGGCTCCAGCGGATCTTCTCGCGGCGTGGCATGAAGCGCGAAAGGAAGCGGTGCAACGGTCCGGTCAACCCCGGCATGGCGAGCACGGCCTCGTTGATCGCGGCGAAGACGTATTCGCGGCCGCGGCGCCGGTCGCCGCGGGCGGCCAGCGTACGGGCGCTGTGGCGCGTGGGCGCGCGCGCCTCGCTTTCGTTGAGGGATTTGCAGACGGCCATTTCGCTCATGGGGAACCAGTAGAATTCGAAATGGCGGTTGGCACGGGTCAGCCCGTCGAGCTGGTGGAACAGCTTGTCGATGGGATTGAGGAAATATTGGCGCTGCAGCTTGTAGACCGGCCGCACCTTCATATCGATTTCGGTCAGCACCCCCAGCAGACCCAGCGAGGTACGCCCGGCATGGTAGATGTCGGCATTCTCCTCCCGCGAGCAGTGGATCACCTCGCCCGAGGCCGCCAGCAGGCGGAAGCTGGCCACATCGGCGGAGAGGCTGCCGAGCGAACGCCCGGTGCCGTGGGTGGAAGTGGCGACGGCCCCGCCCAGTGTCTGGCGATCGACATCGGCCATGGTCTTGAGGGCATAGCCCAGGGGATGCAGCAGCGAGCCCAGCCCCCACATCGGGGTGGCGGCCGCAATGGTGGCGACTTCGCGCTCCGGATCGAACCCTTTGAGGCCGGTAAAAGCTTTCAGGTCGATCAGCGTGCCGTCGGTTTCACACAGCGGCGAACAGGAATGGCCGTTGCCGGGAAAGCGCACATGCCCTTCGGCCATGCGCACCGCGGCAGCCAGTCCGACGTCGTCCTTCGGCGTCACGATCTTGTGCGGCCGGAAGCGGACGCTGCCCGACCAGTTCGACCATTTGCTGCCGACGATCTTCATGAAGACCCCGTAATCCGAGGCGCGGCTTTTACTCTGGTACGCCGCCACGTCAACCGGGCGGCAAATCGTCCTGGCTTGCAGCACGGAAGATGGTCAACAGGTACCATGTGCAAAGGCTGGCTGCGCCAGGCGTAGCGCGGAAACAGCCCGGCTTCGCCGAAGAGGCTACGCCGGGCAGGCTTCACACGCTTCGCGCGCGAAGCCTGGCGACCCCGGCGTGACTCGAACACGCAACCTGCGGCTTAGAAGGCAGCTGCTCTATCCAGTTGAGCTACGGGGCCGGCGGTCAATGCGACCAGGGCACTTTCCTATCATAACGGAAATTGTCCGCGTAGGCCTTGGGCTTGGGCACGGGCCGGTGCGGCTCGAAAAGGTCGTAGGCAATGCCGTGCTTTTCGGCATAGGCGACGGCTTCGTCCTTGCTGTCGAATTCGAGCTGCACTTGCGACAGCATGTCGGCCGAGCCGGTCCAGCCCATCAAGGGGTCGACGCGGCGTGGGCTCGACGGCTCGTATTCCAAGAGCCAGGCCTTGGTGCGGGCCTTGCCGGACTGCATTGCGTTCCGGGCCGGTTGATAGATGCGTGCGCGCATACGTCTCCTCGTTCTTCTGGCCGGCTTGCCGAGCCGTGGCCCGCACCGGCGGGCGAAGGCTGGCTTGCCAGGCGAAGCTCGCGACAGACAGCGCCCGGCTTCGCCGAACGGACTACGCCGGGCAGGCTTCCCTCACTTCCGCGAGTGAAGCCTGGTCGGGGCGGTGTGATTCGAACACACGACCCTCTGCTCCCAAAGCAGATGCGCTACCAGGCTGCGCCACGCCCCGAAAACGCCGTTCTCGCCTCCACGCCGTACACGAAACGCCCGCCCTTCTGCAACCACCCCTTACCCAGAGCTTGTCGAAGGGTTTACGGCCCGTCGCCGAAAATGGCGGCATGGACCTTCTCGCCGGGTTCGATGCCGAGCGCCGCCGCCCGCCCGCCCTTGATCTCCAGCACCGCCCGTACCGGCTCGCTGGAGGGGATGGGATCCACCGAATAGGGCACGGTGTTGGGTGCGATGGTGGAAATGGTGCCGTCGGCGCGGACGAAGAGCATATCGAGCGACAGGGGCGTGTTCTTCATCCAGAAGGCGTGCATCCCCTCCTTGTGGAAATCGAACAACATGCCGGCGTCGGGCTTGAGGTCGGTGCGGTACATCAGGCCTTTTTCGCGGCTGGCGTCGTCGGTCGCCATCTCGACCGTGAAGGCGGCGGGACCCTTGGCCGTGTCGATGACGATACGCGCCTTGGGAAGCTGGCTGTTGCCCTGCCCCGGCGAACAGCCTGCGAGTAGGGCAAACACGAAAAAGGACGCGAAAAACGCACGCATGGCAAACTCCGACACATCATCCTGAAATGCACGGCGCGTTTAACGTGCCGCAGCGCAGCCTTATAGCACGATTGGGTGCCAAGCCTCGAAGGATTAGGAGTCCAGCACCGTGATTTCGGCCGCCAATTCGCCCTTGGGGCCGTCGCCCGCACGGACGCGCACCCGCTGGCCCTGCCTGAGCTCGCGGATGCCGCTCTTGCGCAGCGTTTCCATGTGGACGAACACGTCGGGCGTGTCGGGCCCGCGCGAAACGAAGCCGTAGCCCTTGCCGCGGTTGAACCATTTGACGGTGGCGTCGAATGCCGGTCCGCGTGCCTCGGCGGTATAGCGGGCGGCGCGCTGCGCCGTGGCTTCCGCCGCCTGGGCGGTGGAATTGTCCAGTGAGAGCAGCCGGCGCGCTTGCAGGCCCTTGGGGCCTTGCACGGCTTCGCAGACCACATGCGCACCTTCATACGCCGCCTTGAAACCCGATTGCCGTACGCAGGTTTGATGCAGAAGCACATCGCCTTGCGCGCCGCCGGACGGCTTGATGAAGCCGTACCCCTTGGCGAGATCGAACCACTTGATCTGACCGACAATCTCCTGGATGACCTCTCCAGGCGAAGAGGCCGTAAGACTTGTATCCATCCCCTTCCTCGAACTCATGATGGTAAAAATAAGGTTAACACAGCTTCCGGACAGAGTGAAGCCAAACTGTCGCATGATCGACATGATTCTACAATCATAGATTGTTGCGGCAAAAATTAATATTATACAGTATATTCAATATATTATATATGTTTCTTAGAGTTATTTCAGGCTCCAAGCAACATCTTTGGGCGGGTTCTCACGGCCACATGCCCAAGTTAAGGCATGGGGTGCAGCAACAAATATATTTGTGGTTTCTGCTGTCGAATTCGTCTGCCCGCACGCTGCCGCTGTCCGAAAAAGCGGCGGGATTACGGCACGACCGTAGCTATTGCGCGCGGCGGAGGCAGAGCCGAAATTCCGGGCAGACGTTAAAAATTTTTCTGAAGAGCACATGATGGAATTCTCAGCCTTCGATCCTCTGGACGCCACGGAACAGTGGCTGAAGCAAGGGCGCGCCGTCGCCCTCGGCACGGTGATCGCCACCTGGGGCTCGGCGCCGCGCCAGCCCGGCAGCGTCATCGCCGTTCGCGAGGACGGCGCCTTTGCCGGTTCGGTGTCGGGCGGCTGCGTCGAAGGCGCCGTGATCGAAGCAGCCGAGGCTTCTTTGCGCGACGGCAAACACCGTCGCCTCGAATTCGGCGTCGCCGACGAACAAGCCTGGTCGGTGGGACTGGTCTGCGGCGGGCACATCGAAATTCTGGTCGAGCCGGTAAACCTCGCGCTGGTGCAGGCTCTGAACGAACTGCGCCGGCAGCAAAAATGCGCCGTGCGCGCCGTCGATCCGGCCGGAGGCGAGACCCGCTTGATCGATCCGCTTACGGATCGTTCGCCGCTGGGGCTTGCCGCCGCCGCGGCCGCCCGCGCCGACAAGAGCGGCATGGCCGAGGCCGAAGGACGGCAATGGTTTCTGGCCGTGTTCAATCCGCCCGTCGATCTGGCGGTGGTGGGGGCCGTGCACATCGCCCAGGCGCTGGCGGCTATGGCGCCCAGGCTCGGCTTCCGCCTCAGGGTGATCGACCCGCGGCAAGCCTTCGCCACGGCGCAACGCTTTCCCGGCGTGACACTGGTGCTGTCCTACCCCGATGAAGCTTTCGCAAGCGCCCCTTTGGGGCCGCGCAGCGCCCTCGTGACGCTTTCGCACGATGCCAAGATCGACGATCCGGCGCTTCTGGCGGGGCTCTCCTCGCCCGCTTTCTACATCGGCGCGCTGGGCTCGCGGCGAACGCACGCCGCACGGCTCGAACGCCTGGGTGCGAAGGGGGCCGCCGAGGAAGCGCTGGCGCGCATCCACGGCCCGGTGGGCCTGGCTATCGGTGCCAAGAGCCCGGAGGAGATCGCGCTTTCCATTCTGGCACAGCTCGTCGAGCGGCTGCGCCTGCCGGAAGGGCGGAGCTGAGGCACGGAATGGTCGCAAAGATGGGGCCGCCGTCCCGCCCGACAAACTTCGCAACAATTCCGCCTTTGCGGCGCGAATTCGCCCGCCGCAGGATCGGGACATGGTAGAATTACCAGGCATGACACGCGACGAATCGAAACCGCATATCCTTGTGGTGGAGGATGCGCGCGACATCCGCGAACCGCTGGCGCGCTATCTGCGCGAACATGGCTACCGTGCCAGCACGGCGCCCGATGCCGCCTCCGCCCGCAAGGCTATGAAAGCCGCCGCCATCGACCTGGTGGTGCTCGACATCATGATGCCGGGCGAGGACGGCCTCAGCCTCTGCCGCTCCATCCGCGAAACCTCGCAGACGCCGGTGATCCTGCTCACCGCCCGCGGCGAAGAGGTGGATCGCATCATCGGCCTCGAAATGGGCGCCGACGATTACATCCCCAAGCCTTTCTCCCCGCGCGAATTGATCGCACGGGTGGCGGCGGTGCTGCGCCGCACCCAGGCGCTGCCGCCGCGCCAGAAGCCGCCCAACGCGGCACGCATCCGCTTCGGCGACTGGACGCTGGATACCGGCCAGCGCGAGCTGATCGGGGCCGACGGCGTGGCCATGCCGCTGTCGAGCGGCGAATTCCGCCTGCTCACCGCCCTGCTCGAACGGCCCCGCATCGCGCTGACCCGTAACCAGTTGCTCGACCTCACCAAGGGGCGCGACGCCGATCTGTTCGACCGCTCCATCGACAACCATGTCAGCCGTCTGCGCAAGAAGATCGAGCCGGACCCGAAGAATCCGCGCTATATCAAGACGGTCTGGGGGGGCGGCTACATCTTCGCGGTGGAGCCGGTGACGGAATGAGGCTGTGGCCGCGCACGCTGGGCGTGCAACTGATCGTCGTCACGGCGGTGGCGGTTTTCTTGTCCAACGCCGCGGTGGCGCTATGGTTCCAGCTGGGCAGCGAACGCTATAGCCAAAAGGAGTTGATCGACCGCAGCCTGGAGCGTGCGGCTTCGGTCACCTCGCTGATGGCCTCGATCCCGGAAAAAACGCGCCCCCAGGCCGCCGAGGCGATGAGCGGACGGCTTTGGCACTTCAAGATGCGCTCCGGCAAGGACACGCTCTTGCCGATGACGGCCGAAGAGGCGACCCTGGCGGTGCGTCTCAAGGCCATGCTGCCGCTGAAATGCGCCAGACTGCCGGCGAGTTTCCGCTTCCGCAACTTGGAAGGCGACGGCACCGGCCCCAAATCTACGGTGCCGGGAGTGGAGATGGTCCTGCCGGTGACGAGCGGTTCGCAACTTCTGGCGACGTTCATTCTTCCGCCCGGGCCGCCCTGGCCGGACGAACTGATCATCGCGGCCCTGGTGGCCATCGTGGTGGCCTCCGCCGCCGGGGCTTACATCGCCCGCCGGGTGGCGCGCCCCCTGTCCAAACTGGCCGAAGCCGCGGTGAAAGCGACGATGGGCGAACCGGCGCCGCATGTGCCGGAAGTCGGCCCCGACGACGTACGCAACGCCGCCCAGGCCTTCAATACCATGACCGACCAGGTGCAGCGCACATTGGAAAGCCAGCGCCAGCTCTTGTCGGCGGTGGGCCACGATTTGCGCACGCCCATCACCGCCATGCGCATCAATCTCGAATTCGTGGAGGAGGCCGAGCTGCGCGAGCGGCTGCAGAAGAACCTCGCAGAATTGCAGGACCTGACCGAGGCGGTACTGTCGGCGGCACGGGGCGCCGGCGGCGAAAGCCGCCGCCAGGTCGATCTCTCCAGTCTGGCGGAGAGCGTCTGCGCCGATCTCGACGATCTGGGCGAAGCGGTGAGCTGGATCGCTCACGCGCCCGCGCCGCTCTGCTGCCGCAGCAACGAAATGCGCCGCGCCGTGCGCAATCTGGTGGAGAACGCCATCGCCTACGGCAAAACGGCCGAGGTTTCCCTGCGCGAGACGCCGGGGGCTTATGAAATCGTGGTGGACGACGAGGGTCCCGGCATCCCGCCGGAAGACCGCCTACGCGTGTTCGAGCCCTTTGTCCGCCTGGAAAGCTCTCGTAATGTGGAGACGGGCGGCGCCGGGCTCGGCCTAACCCTGGTCAAGGCCATTGCCGAAGGCCATGGCGGCAAGGTGATCCTGGAAGACCGTCCGCCGGGGGCGGCGCCCCGCCGCGGCGGGCTTCGGGCCATCCTGCACCTGCCGCGGTCGCCGGCGAAGACCGCGCCGTGAGCACTCGGATTGCAGCCGTTCTCCTGGCCGCCGGGATGTCTTCCCGCCTGCCGGGCGGCAAGTTGCTCTTGCCGCTTCAGGGCAAGTCGCTGGTACGCCATGCCGCCGATGCTGCCCTGGCCAGCCGGGCCTCGCCGCTGATCGCCGTCACCGGCCATGACGCCGCGAAGGTCTCCTCTGCCCTCGCCTCCCCCAATATCCAAATCGTGAAAAATTCAGGATATACAACGGGTTTAAGCAGTTCCTTGAAGTGCGGCCTTGCGGCCGTTCCCCCCGATTGCGACGGCGCCCTGATCCTGCTCGGCGACATGCCTTATGTCTCCACGGCACTGATCGACGCCCTGGTGGATGCCTTCGGCCCGGGTCGCGAGCTGATCGTGCCCGTGCGCCACGGGCGGCGCGGCAACCCGGTCTTGTGGGGGCGCCGCTTCTTCCCCCAGCTTCTGGCCTTGACGGGCGACAAAGGCGGCAAACATCTCATGGCGTTGCACGAGGATGTTCTCTATCAACTTGAAGCGCCGGACGACGGCTGTTTGATCGATATCGACCGCGTGGAAGACCTGAAGTCTCATGCTTCGACAAGCTCAGCGTGAGGGGTTATGCAAATCCCTTACCCTGAGCCTGTCGAAGGGTGAGGAATAAGAACCGTGAGCGACCTGCCTTACAGCACAAGCGTCTTGCGCTTGGCGGCCGAAGCCAACGGCGCCGGGCGTCTGGAACCGCCCTGCCGCAGCCATACCGAGCACAATCCGGCCTGTGGCGACCGCGTCACGGTCGATCTGCGCCTGGAGGACGGCCGCATTACCGCCATGGCACACGAGACCATGGCCTGCGTCCTGGCCCAAGCCTCCGCCTCCATCCTGGGCGCTGCGTTGACCGGCCAGACCCCGGACGCCCTCGGCCGTCTGCGCCAGGAAGTTCAGGCCATGCTGCAAGGAGGAACGGCGCCTAGTGGGGCCTTTGCGCGCTATGCCCATCTGGCGGAGGTCGCCCGCCATCCCGGCCGCCACCGCTGCGTGCTGCTGCCCCTCGACGCCGCCTTGAAAGCCGTTTCAGAGGTTGGCGAACCAGGCCGCTAAAGGCCCCATCGCCAGAGCCCCGTCCTGCAGTTGCACTTCGCCGCAACCCCAATCCTGCGCTTTTGCCCCTTTGAGCAGGGCGTGGCGGAAGGAAGCTTTCTGTCGGCTCAGATTGAAGACACAGAGCACCCGCTCCGCCCCTTCGCTGCGGAGGAATGCCAGGACCGACGCAGTCGCCGCGACCGGGGCTTTCTCATGCACGAATTCCATCGTGCCGAGGCGCAGCGCCGGACTTTCCCGGCGCACCTTGAGGAAGCGTCGCGCAAAAGCCAGCGGCGAATCCATGTCCTGTTCTTGCCGCGACACGGCCATGCCGCGATGGGCGGGCCCTAGCGGCAGCCAGGGCTTGCCCTGCGAGAAGCCGAAATTGGGCGCCTCACTGTCCCAGGGCATGGGCGTACGGCAGCCGTCGCGGCCCTTGAAGACCGGATAATAAAGGTCGCCCACCGGATCGCGCAGTTCCTCGCGCTTGAGATCGACTTCGGTCAGCCCCAGTTCCTCGCCCTGATAAAGCAGCACCGTCCCCTTCAGGGCGAACAGCAGCGCCAGCATCAGCCTGGCCAGTGCCGGATCGCCTTCGGGCGGGGCGCCGAAGCGCGTCGCGGTGCGGGTCACGTCATGGTTGGAGAAGCTGACGCAAGGCCAGTGCCGCGGATGGTTTGCGAACAGGGCGTAATTGCCGGTGATCAGCGCCGGCGCCAGTTCGTTCTGGCGCAGCATGTAAAAGGTGTAGCCGCCGTGCAGCCCTTCGTCCGGGGCGGCGAAAGCCCCTGCCCGCGCGAAACCTTCGGAGAATTCGCCAAAGACGAAACGCTCGCCGTGGCGTTCCACCGTGTGGCGGATTTCGTCCAGCACAGCGAGATTTTCCGGCAGGTTGCAGTCGTGCAAATGCTCCTGGAAATTGGCTGCATCGGCCCATACCGCCGCGTCGCGTTCAATTACTGCCGGATTGTCGGCCAGCGTCTCGTCATGGAGATAGGCATTGGCCACATCGAGGCGGTAGCCGTCGGCACCGCGCTGCAACCAGAAATCCAGCACCTTCAGGCAGGCGGCCCGGGCGTCCGGATGATGCCAGTTGAGCTTGGGCTGTTGGCGCAGGAATTTGTGATGGTAATGCTGGCGCCGCGCCGGCTGGTAGCTCCAGGCGGGACCGCCGAAAGCCGACAGCCAGTTGTTGGGGGCCGTGCCGTCCGGCTTGGGATCGGCCCAGACATACCAGTCCTTCTTGGCGCCGCCTTGCATGGAATTGCGGAACCATTCGTGCTCGTCCGAGCTGTGGCAGAGCACCTCGTCGAGCAGGACCTTCAGCCCGCGCGCATGGGCCGCCGCCAGCAGCGCGTCGAAATCGGCCAGCGTGCCGTAGTCGGGGTGGACGTTCTCATAGTCCGAAACGTCGTAGCCCCAGTCGCGATTGGGTGAAGGATGGATGGGCGATAGCCAGATGGCGTCCACGCCCAGCGCGGCGATGTAGTCGAGCTTGGAAATCAGCCCGGAAAAGTCGCCCTCTCCGTCGCCGTTGCCGTCGCAGAAGCTGCGGACATAGACCTGATAGACGACGGCTCCACGCCACCAGGGCGCGCCCACCTCAGACCTCGGAGAGGCTGGAGATGATCTTCGCCACCAGCCCGTAGTCGCGGGCCTGTTCGGCGCTCATCCAGAAATTCCGCTCGGTATCGGCGACCACCTTGTCGAAGCTCTGGCCGGTTTCGCGGGCGATGATGCGGTTGAGCCGCTCTCGCATTTTCAGGATTTCCTCGGCCTCGATGGAGATGTCGGAGGCCTGGCCGCGCACCCCGCCCAAGGGCTGGTGCAGCAGGAAGCGGGTGTTGGGCAGGCAGAAGCGGTTTTCCTTGTGGGCGCCGAGATAGATGTGCGCCCCGGCCGAGGCCACCCAGCCGGTGCCGATCACCTTCACCCGGGGTCCCACGAAGCGGATCATGTCGTGCATGGTGTCGCCGGCTTCGACATGGCCGCCCGGCGAGTTGAGGATGACGCGGATGTCGCCCTCGCCTTCGGCCGCCAGTGCCAGGAGCTGGGCCGAGACCCGCTCGGCCATCTTCATGTCCACTTCGCCGAAGATCAGCACGGTGCGCGACTTGAACAACGCCTTCTGCACCGGCGTGGACGGCGCTTCCGGCAGTTCGATCTTGCCCTTCTCGTCTTCTTCTTCGTCGAGGCGAACCATGGCTGCTCCTGTCGATGCGGGACTCGCATCCATACTATTTACGGGAGCTTGCCGTCCACCGGTTAACGCAAGGTAACGATCTTCCCGCCCGACAGATGCAGGCCTCTTGCCGCAACCCAAACAGGAACCGGAGGCGGCAATATGGCGCGAATTGCCGCTAGCGTTCGATTTTGAATACCCGCCAGGAATGCGGCTCCAGCGAGACCGGGAACACCGTTTTCCCCTCAAGCTTGGGATCAAGCGGCGGCAGCTTCTCTGCCGCGACCAGTTTGCCGGTCACAAGATCGCGCAGACGCGCCCCCGTGCCCGGCACCACGATCTTTGCCGCCGTCACACCGGGACGATAAGATTCCGTCACCAGCGTATCGTTGTCGTAAGCGAACAGCGCCACGCGATCCGGCGCATCGAGCCGCACCGGGAAATCGCGCAGCAGATAGGCCTTGATCTGTGTCAGCACCCCTTGCGGCAGTTCGTAGAGGTCGGCCTGGTTCTCCGGGATGTTGAGGAGATAGATCACGCCCTTGCCGTAGCGGTTCATCAAGACGATGGGATCGCCCTTGGCCTCGGCGACGCTGCGCAGGATCGGCCAGGAATCGTTGGTGTAGAAGCGGATCTCGGGGAACGGCAGCGGCTTGGGATATTTGGGATCGTTCAGCTGCGTTCCACCGCCAGCGCCGAAGCCGCTGTAATAATCGCGGACCGCCATCACCCTGCCGGTGTCTTCCCACTCGACCACGTCGCGCAGCCCCTTGTCCTGCAAGGCGCGCAGCAAGCCGCTGGTGATCACGACATCGCCGCCGCCCTCAAGATGCTTTTCGATCTTGGCCACGATGGCGGGATCGTATTTGGCTTCTTCCGTCAGCAACACGGTTTGGCCCCCAGCCGGGAAAACCGGCGTCATCTCGATGGGGATGCCGGCATTGCCGAGATAGTTCTGCAGGAAATCCTCGCCGTCGGACTGATAAGGCTTGTAGCTTATGAGCCCGATGGGCTTGCCCAGTTCGCCCAGCACCTTGTCCACGCTTTCGAGCGCCGTGCCAGCCACACTGGCCCAGCCAGGCCCGGGATTGCCTTTGCCGGAAGAACGATAATGCTTCTGCATCGCCGCCCAGGAGAAGCCGGTCGGCAATCCTCTCCAGGGGCGGTCGCCGGGCGCCACGGCGGTTTCTTCCACCAGGTCGTGCCAGTTGAACAGCATGATCTGCGGCGCCTTGGCGAACAGCGTGTCCCAGAGCTGTTCGGCGTAACGGTCGACATAGCGCACGCCGTAGGTATCGACCCAGCCGCCGCCATTGCCGCCGGGGCGTATGTTGTCGAAATAGCGGATGATCCCGTAGCTCTCGTACTGCTGCAGCAGCTGGTCGGTGATGACGGGATCGCGGGTTTCCGTGCCCGTATAGATGCCGTCGAACATTTGCGCTTCCTGGTCGAGGTCGTAGCCCAGGCCTTGGAAGTGCTCGTACCAGTTGGGATATTTGATGATCATCTTGACGGCGGGGTTGACCATCTTGGCCGGCCCCAGCACCAGGTTGCGCGCCACTTCACGCATCTTGTCGAGGCGATATTGCGTCCAGCTGCGCGGGCCCTTGGCGGCGATGTCGGCCACGCTCTTCGTGTTATAGAAGAAGAAATCGTCAAGGATCACCTCGCCGAAATGCCGGGCGGCAAGTTCCACCGCCTTGCGGCATTCGGCGCGGTCGGCCGGGTCCTCGTAATCGAAGGTGCCGAACTGGCCGTCATGGCCGCCCGCCGCCAGCGTGATGCCGCCCACCACAGCCACGCCCTTGGCCGCGAATTCCTTCTTTACCGCTTCGATCTCGGCGTCGGTGGCGAAGAGGCGGTTGCGATAGACCTCGACATAGACCTTGTCGAATTTGAGCTGGCGCGACATGCGGCCATACTGGCGCGCGAAGGCCGCCGGATCGGCCAGCTGCTTGGTGGAAGCCACCGTCACATAGATGGCGGTGCGGAAATTCCTGTATTGTCCGGCCTGGGCCGCGGTAAGGGCCGTCATCAATATGGCTGTCAGTACCGTCGCGAAGAAAGTGCGCATGGGCGGAATCCCTCAAAGAAAGAGAAAGGGTAATAGGATGGCGGCGAAGAAAAACCGCGAAACGTCCTTCCGAAAGGTGCGACCGCGCTGGCGAGCTTGCACTGCCCCCGACGGAAGCTGCGAACGGCGCCAACGCGCTGAGGATGCGTTTTCGCCAATTGAGTACAGAGCCCCCTAGGCCGGGCCCCACAGCCCCTTTTCCCAGCTGCGGCTGAGGCGGTGTGCCGACAAAGTCAGACCGACCAGGGAATAGGTCTGCGGGAAATTCCCCCACAACACGCCCGTTTTCGGAGCGATGTCTTCGGACAAAAGCCCGACATGGTTGCGCCGGGACATCAGGTTCTCGAACATTTCGCGCGCTTCCTCGGCCCGGCCGATGGCCGCCAAGGCGTCGACGTACCAGAAGGTGCAGACCAGGAAGGCCGTCTCCGGAATCCCGAAATCGTCGGCTTCGTCGTAGCGCATGACGAAACCGTTGCGGACCAACCGGCTCTGCAACACCTTCATGGTTCTGAGGAAGCGCTCGTCGCCGGCGGGCAGGAGGCCGAGCTGCGGCAGCAGCAGCACGGAGGCATCCACGTTTTCGCTGTCCAGCACCCCCGAAATCCAACCCTCGCGCGTGACGGCCCGCTTGAGGATTTTCTCCCGCAACACGGCGGCGCGTTCGCCGAGGCGCGCGGCACCGGCCTCGTCGCCGACGATACGGGCGATCATCGCCAGGCGATGCGCGCCCGCCCAGCCCATGGCAGCCGAATAGGTGAACACGGCGGAGCGGTTGCGGTATTCCCACAATCCGGCATCCGGTTCGAGCGCATTGGCCAGCGCCATTTCGCCGAGCGGGCTGAGCCGGTGATAAAGGTGTTCGCCACCGATGGAGGGGATGCGGGAGTCGCAGAAGATCTGCGCCGACGACAGCACCACGGAACCGTAGACGTCGTTCTGCCGCTGTTCGGCGGCGGCGTTGCCCACCCTTACGGGGCCCATGCCCTGGAAACCGGCGAGTGCCGGCGCCACCCGTTCCTTCAAATCCGTGCGCGAACCGATGGGATAGACCGGATGCAACAGGCTGGCGCTTTCCCGCACCACGGTGTCGAGCAGGAAGCGGACGTAATGCTCCATGGTCCGCGTCACGCCCAGCCGGTTGAGGGCATTCACGGTGAAAAAGGAATCCCGCAGCCAGCAGGAACGGTAATCCCAATTGCGCTCCGAGCCGGGCGCTTCGGGAATGGAAGTGGTCAGGGCCGCCACGATGGCGCCGGTTTCCTCGTAACTGCACAGCTTGAGCCCGATCGCCGCCCGGATCACCGCTTCCTGCCATTCGAAGGGAATAGCGAGCTGGCGGCACCAGTCCGTCCAATAGGCCCGGGTTTCGTGCAGGAACCGCTTGGCCAGCCCGTCCGGCTCCTCCAGCACGCTCTCGTCGGAACCGATGAACAGATTGACGGGATGGGTGAGCAGAAACGGCATCTCGTCGAGGATGAAGGTCGGCCCCACATCGGCGGTGACGCGCAGGACGTTGTCCGCCCCGATATAGCGCAGGTGGCTGCTGCCGATGCTGACCTCGGGCAACGCCGCGCCGTAATCGAAGGTGGGACGCAGGCGCAGGGTGATGCGCGGCTGGCCGCTCACCGGTTCGATCCGGCGCACCAGCATCGGCGGCCGGAAACTTCTGCCGAACTGGCGGAAGCGCGGCGCGAAATCGAGGACGCGCAGGCGTTCGCCGCTTTCTGTCGTCAGCACCGTTTCCAGAATGGCGGTATTGGGAATGTAGCGTTGACGCGAGGACCTCAAGCCCTCGACCGCGAGATCCATGAAGCCGCGTTCGGGATCGCCGCCGTTGACCAGCGCATTGAACACCGGATCGCCGTCGAGCCGCGGAAAGCAGAACCAGACATGCCGGCCCTTGGTATCGACGAGACTGGCTACGCCGCAATTGCCGATGGGGGCAAGATCGAACTGGGACATAGTCGCCTCATTTACCATTGCCGGAACGGAATTCCCGAAACCGGGTTGCGCCATTTGTACGGCAGTGTCGTGCTCTCCCAATTTGGTACGGACGGAGTCGTATGAATACGGCAGAGTCAGTGATCATATTCTTCCAATACGGTCGATCAAATGCAACTCGTTACGAACAGACGAACCACGTAAACGTTTGCCGGCCCGCTGAGAATCCAAATCCCATCACGGCAATAACGACCACGTTGACGGGAATTGATTGACGAAAATCGTCTAAGTCGGCTAGGACAACTTTTCGGCCATTCCGGCCGCAACGGAGAAGCAAGCCGGTCGCAACCGGTAGCCAGGACGGAGCTGTTGACGATGCTGAAGAAGCTGCAGCAGGCTTGGGCGTCTCGGGGGACCAAAAAATATGTGGGCTACGTCGCCGTAGCCCTTGTATTCGTCACACTGGCTATTTTAGCAGCTTCGCCGTTCACTTCCTCCTTCATGCAGCAATGGTCGCGCGCCGACGTCGAGACGCGTTCCAAGCTCGTCTTCAATTTGATGCGCGGGAATCTCGAAGAAGATCTGTCGCAAAACCGGACCGCCGCCGTCGCAGCCCTGTTCGAACGCATTGCGGAGGACGAAAAGGTCCTCGCCGTCGGTTTCTGCGACGCCCGCGGGCGTTTGCGCTATTCCACCAAGCTGATGCCGTCCGGTTTCTCCTGCGAAAAGGCGGCGCGTACGGATACGGACAGTTTCTCTTCCTTCCGCACCAACAAGCATGACCTTCTGGTCGGCACCTTCCCCGTGCCGAGCGTGCACGGACATTTCGTGATCCTGCACGATCTCGGCTTCGCCAAGCAGCGCGGCGACGAAATAAAGCGGTATTTTTTCCTGGTCCTCTCGGCCATTGTGCTGGCCACGATCGTCGCGGCGGCTTTCGTCGCCGTCGCCTTCATCCGCCACCTGATCGTCCGCCTGCGCCATACCTTGGTCACGGCGCGCTCGGGACAGGCCGCGACGGCCGCATTGGGACCGTTCGGGCCGGAAGTTCGCCAGTTGCTGCGGCAACTGGACCTCAACCGGCGAAGCCCGGAGGAAGACCGCACCGCCTGGGACTCGTCGGCCGTCCGACGGCTAATGGAGACGGATCTGGCGGGAACGGAAGTGATCGTGGTGTCGAACCGAGAACCCTATATTCACAACCGGGAAGAAGCGGGCGTCGAAATCCAGCTTCCGGCCAGCGGACTTGTTTCCGCGCTCGAACCGGTGATGCGGGCCTGCGGCGGCACCTGGATCGCCCACGGCAGCGGCAGCGCAGACCATGACGTGGTGGATGCAAACGATCACATCGCCGTTCCGCCGGACACGCCGGCCTATACGCTGCGAAGGATCTGGCTCAGCGACGAAGAACAGGACGAATACTATTACGGGCTGTCCAACGAAGGGCTGTGGGCGCTCTGCCATATCGCCTTCGTCCGCCCGATTTTCCGGGAAACGGACTGGCAGACCTACAAGCGCATCAACGAGCGCTTCGCCGACGCCGTCGTCAAGGAGGCCAAGACCGACAGCCCCATCGTGCTGGTGCAGGATTATCATTTGGCGTTGCTGCCGCGGCTGATCCACAACCGGCTTCCCGCCGCCACCGTCATCGCCTTTTGGCACATCCCCTGGCCCAACGCGGAAACCTTCGGTATCTGTCCCTGGAAGGAGGAACTGGTCCAGGGACTGCTCGGCAGTTCCATCCTGGGTTTCCACACGCAGTTCCACTGCAACAATTTCCTGGAGACGGTGGATCGCTATGTCGAAAGCCGCATCGACCGCGAACACGCCTCGGTGACCCTTGGCGGGCACGAAACCTTCGTGCGACCCTATCCCATCTCCATCGAATGGCCGCCCGCTGCGATGGCGCGGCAAAAGCCCGTTCCCGAGTGCCGTGCTTCCGTCTTCGCACGCCTGGGCCTGCCGCCCGATTGCAAGCTGGCCGTCGGCGTCGAACGCTTCGACTACACCAAGGGCATCGTCGACCGCATCAAGGCGGTGGATGCCTTCCTGACGGAACATCCGGAATGGAAGGGACATTTCGTCTTCTACCAGGCCGCGGCACCGACGCGCAGCAAATTGGCGAGCTATCGCGCCGTGCAGGAGGAGGCGCGGGAGGCCGCAACGGCGGTCAATATCAGGCACGGCAGCGCGGGATATTCCCCCGTCATCCTGGCCGCGCGGCACTACGAACCCAGGGAAGTCTTCGAGCTTTTCCGGGCTGCGGATCTGTGCATCGTTTCGAGCCTGCACGACGGCATGAATCTGGTGGCCAAGGAATTCGTCGCCTCCCGCGACGACGGACAAGGCGTGCTGGTGCTGTCGAGTTTCGCGGGCGCTTCCCGCGAGCTGACGGAAGCCTTGATCGCCAATCCCTACGACGCGGGCGGCATGGGCGCTGCCATCGACCGCGCCCTCGCCATGCCGCCGGCCGAACAGGGCGAACGCATGCAGCTGATGCGCGACCTGGTGCGCCGGCGCAACGTCTATCGCTGGGCAGGACAGATGCTGCTGGACGCCAGCCGCTTGCGCAAGAAACAGCGCATCCTTGAACTGACGGAAGCGAACCAGCCGCCGGTGCGGCGGCGGCGCATCTTTTCGGTCACCTGACAGACAGCCGAGCGTCGAAACAGCACCTTAGGGGCGCCCAGGCGCCGTCACGTCGTCGCTAGCGGCTCCGCCTTCGCTGTCAGTGGTCGCAGCGGTTCGGTCCTGTCGATGGCGCGCCTCCAAAATAGACCCCGCAAGCTCTTGTACAAGCGCAATTATCTTCTTTCGTTGCTGCTGGTCTTTGATCCGCAGAAAGGACAAGCACAGTTGTAGCCCCTCCGCGCTTGTCACGAAGTCGGAGACTACTTTTATTTCTTCGGATTGGCGTTCGGCGGGTGGGGCAGATGTTCCGGGCTGGGGGTAGAGAGCTTGGATGGGAACATTAAAGAGAGTGGCCATCTGGAAGAGCCGTCCCGCACCGATACGATTGATTCCCTTCTCGTACTTTTGAACCTGTTGAAATGTTACGCCCAATTTACCTGCGAGTTGTGATTGCGTGAGACCGAACTTTTTGCGGTGTGTACAAACACGATCCGCAACAAGCCTGTCGATGACGGATGCTTGTTTGATGCCCATGACGGCTATCCCCCCACGCGATCACCAAGTTGCCTGATGAAGGTAGGGGAATAATAGAAGTTAGTGGCCTATATGAACAGGCATTATTCACCACTTAGATACAACAAACCATGTCTCAATGAATTGTCCCGACACCTCGGCTATTCTGGCGTTGTTTTACCAATTTGGTCTTGCTGTCACGTTGTTTTTCGAGTGGCAAGGAGGTTTCTTTCATGCGTGACACCTGCTGCTCGTTTTCAAGCACGGCTAGGAATGCTCCCAGGTCCTTTTCAGAGATGCCGTTGGCACGCGCAATCAGGTCAACTCTGGCCATACGCAAGATAGCAGCCGTGCTGTCGAGATGTGCCGCAGCTACTTCGGCAATATACTTGTCCAGTTTATTTATCAATCGACCGAACACAGGCCATTGAATTTTCCCGGTTCCCAGATGAACTCTATTTTGATTGACCATGGTCGCCGCTCACGAACACCAAAATCCACTGGCTACAAAGTAGTGTGATGCCCCATCTCCGCCGTGATGGCCGTCACGTCCGGCACAACTATGTTGGGAACAGACTTTCTGTCTTAGTATACATTAAACACGCGATTAATTCTTACTTTCAGTATTATTTGGATGGTATGTATTCCCTAGACTGGACACGCCCATCGATTTCCGCATGTACGAAAGCCGGTAACTCCCCTCTAGACGTATCTATCCGTAACGGTTGAACACTCCATGGGCGCAGTAATCTGCCGCGCATCTGGACGTTGTGAGGTGTTGGGGGCTCTGGCACAATTCTAAGAGACATTTTGGGGAACCAGCTCGGTGCTAGAGAACACCGTTGGTGAAGGTACGCGTTACTGGGCCTTCATAAGTTATAGCCATAAGGACGCCGCGTTTGGACGGCGCCTGCACCGACAATTGGAAAACTATTTGCTGCCGCGTCGGTTGCGCGGGCGCATGACTGTTCAAGGGCTGATACCCAAACGGCTCATTCCCATCTTCCGTGATCGCGATGAATTGCCAGCTGCAAACGATCTGAGCACCGAAGTGCGTGCGGCGCTGCAGGCATCAAGAAGCTTGGTGGTTGTGTGCTCGCCTGCCGCAGCAGCCTCAAAGTGGGTATCACGTGAGGTGGAGCTGTTTCGCTCTTTGCACCCGGACCGCCCGATACTGGCCGCATTGGTTAAGGGCGAACCGGAGGACGGGTTTCCAGAAGCGATACAGAGGCAGGGGGTCGGCGGCGAAACGGTTGAACCGCTGGCTGCCGATTTCCGCGCGATTGAAGATGGAACACGGCTTGGGCTTCTCAAGCTCATCGCAGGCATTGTCGGCATCGGCCTTGACGAACTCATCCAGCGTGACACCCAGCGGCGGCTGCACCGCGTGATGGCTGTCACGGCATCGTCGATGACGGCGATGTTAATGATGGGCGTGTTGACGGTCCTTGCGCTTAACGCCCGGACGGAAGCGGTGCGTCAACGCACCGAAGCGGAGGGGCTGGTCGAGTTTATGTTGACTGATTTGCGAGCGACATTAAAGGGGGTGGGTCGGCTGGATGCGATGACGGCCGTAAACCAGCGCGCGCTGCAATACTACAGCGACGAGGACCTTGATCAGCTACCACCGGAATCCCTGGAACGGCGCGCCCGGATTCTCCATGCGATGGGCGAGGATGAAGAAACGCGAGGCGAGCACGATGCAGCTCTCGCAAAATTCCTGGAAGCACGGCGTACAACCGCCACACTCTTAGCCGCCTCACCAAACGATCCGGAGCGCATTTTCGACCAGGCACAAAGTGAATTCTGGATCGGCTATGTCGATTACATGCGGAATCGAAATGCGGACGCGAAAGTGGCATTTCAGGAATACAAGCACCTTGCAGATCGACTTGTTTCGATCAATCCAAACAATCCGCGGTATCTCCGAGAAGCGGGATACGCGGAAGGGAATCTCTGCTCGATCGCTTTAAAAACGCCGCAGGACCATGTGACGGCGCTAAAATCCTGCTTAGCCGCACTAAAGCACATGGAAGCAGCAGCACGCCGTATGGATCCCTCCGACGGAATAACCTGGGACCTTGCTAACCGCCACGCTTGGTTGGCAGACGCTTACCTTGCGAATGGCGATCACAAAAACGCATTGGCTCAGCGTCTTATTCAAGAAAAACTTTTAAATGGTCTCATGGCAGCGGACCCGCGGAACATGAATTTAAAACACTTTTGGGTTGCACTGCAGCCCGTACTGGCTTGGATGGAGGCCAATGATGGGCAGCGTGAAAAAGCGCTAGCTCGGCTCCGTAGTGCCACGGCGATATCAGACCAGTTAGTAGCCTTCGATCCGAGCAATAAGACATGGGTTCAACAACGGGCCAAACTCGACTCTGATATCGCGCAGATCACACGAATATCTTCGGAAAGGAAACCGCGATGAGCGACGCAACAAACGTGCAAGCATTTTACCCAGCCGATGAAAAGCCGATCCCTGCTTGGCCAGTTCCCGCTCCGTTACCTTCAAGGGAAACTCGCGTCTATGTATTGGGGATGAAACCCGTAAACGGCAAAATTCAAATTTACTTTGTGGAACGCCCGCAGCTCCCAGATCCGTCCAAGGACGGGCCGCTTGAAATACGTGTGCCCTCGGATTGTGTCATCGTGTTGAAACTGGACCAAGCCTGGGCCTGGGAATTCAGACATGATAATGCGGTTATGCTCGGTCCATCGAAGTACCCAGAGCCCCAACGCTATTTCAATCTGGTTCCGGAAATTCTGGACGGAAAATGTCAAAAGGTGCAATTCAATGCGCTATATTTTAATGGAAATGACAAAACAAACAGTGATCCGTACGCTTTATACGTCAATCTTGATCAAGAGATGCCCGACGGAAGTCCGGCACAGCAATTGATGATCAGAATTGATCCGGACATCATGAATCCGGGTGACTTGCCACACCCATAGTCAGGCAAAAGCACGGGCATGTCTTGAGCGCAAATCCATCACTCCTCACCATCATCGCCCATGCGCGCTCCGGCGCATTGGATTATGCATGGCGACTGCTTCGTGATGCCGGACTTGACCGTGTCAACGATGATCCCGCCGTGCTTAGTGTGTTGGGGCGTCTGCTTAAGGACAGTGCGCTCAGAACCGTTGGGGAAGAGCGGCGGCGGCTCTATTGTGAAGCCGCCGCCGCATACGGCCGCGCCGGGAAGATTGGCGGAAGCACTTACCCACTGATTAATGCGGCGACGCTGTTGCTGTTGGCTGGACAGCGCGAGCAAGCACATACGCTGGCACGTCGTGTATTGGCGTTTATCCAGCAAAGCAGCAACGAGACGGAAACACCTTATTACCGCGCTGCCACGCGGGCGGAAGCGTTGCTGCTTTTGGGAAAAACTGTGCAAGCGAAGGCGGCATTCGCGGACGCAATGTCTCTCGCGCCACGGGCCTTTGAAGACCATGCCTCGACCTTGCGGCAGTTTACTTTAATCCTCGATGAACTAGGCGAGGATAAGGCTTGGCTGGAACCACATCGTCCACCGCGCACTCTACATTATGCGGGCCATATGGCGACTAGTGTTGAGGGCGACGTGATAGGCGGGCAGATCCGCAAAGTGATAAGAGAAGAGCGAATAGGCTTCGGTTACGGCGCACTTGCGGCTGGTGCTGATATACACATTGCCGAAGCACTGCTTAAAGAGGGTGCGGAGTTGCACCTAATTTTGCCGGCTACGCTGGCCAAATTCCGCGAAATGTCGGTTACTCGCTTTGGTGACGGCTGGGCGGAGCGATTTGACCGCATTCTGGAAGCCGCAGACAGCATCCGTGCTGTCGGAACGGAATCCAATCCGTCTTCAACCCTTGCGCTTCAGCTGGCTGCCGAAGTTGCAATGGGCTGTGCCGTGATGCAGGCAGACGCGCTGACGACCGATGCTGTTCAGCTTTTGATCCTTGACCAAAATGACCCGACAGACATTAGGACAGGCAGTAGCGATTGGATCGGTTCAGCTTGGGGAAAGACCGGCCATCGTCAGCATGTGCTCGCAGTGCCGCGTGTCCCCACCAATGTTGATGCAATGGAGCTGGATAGCCCGCCGGAAGCGTCGAGGTGTCTGGCGGCGATCCTGCGAATAAAATGGCCCGATGCCGATGCGAAGCTTGTAATGGGGGAGATTATTCCGCGTTTGGCTGATGTCCTTGCGAACGGGCCCGCTCCAATTATCATGCCGCGGTTGACCGAGGACGCGCTTCTGCTGGCATTCGGTACTCCCACGCATGCCGCCTGCGCTGCGGTAGCGGCGGTCACTGCGTTGGCTGGCGTTGCCGACATATGCGTCGCAGGACATTATGGTATCGCGCTTCGCGCGGACGATCCTTTCGGGGGGGCGCCGCTTTTGCTGGGCCCAGCCGCCGCCCTGCCGGGGCAGATTTTGCTCTCCACACCTCCCGGCGCCGTTCACTTGTCGGAAGACTTTGCGATGGCGCTTCACGCCGGGCCGGCCCAAAAACGACCGAGAATCGAATATATCGGAGAGCTGCCGACTGCCGACACCGGGGTGATCCGGTTGTATGCACTTATTGGCAGAGCTTGAGGCTCAAACGATCATCTCCTCTAACCGATGAGGGGCCACGATTACGAGTGCGCCGTCTTCGCGGCGGATAATACCGCGCCGTTCCAGTGCATTGATCGTGCGCGAGACTGTTTCGCGGGTGCTATGCACGCGGACGGCTAAGTTTGCCAGCACGGGCATCGGCCGCACGACACACCCGCCGCCTCGCCGCGCCAAGCGAAGCAGTTCAGCATGGACGCGGCCGGCGGCGGAGAGAGTGGCGCGTTCAGCCATCCTGGCCGCAGTGGCGCGCAGCTGCTTGAGCAGCATCTTCGAGACAGCCAATCCGACACATCCGTATGTATCGGCAAGTGCGAGAAAGTCGAGCGCAAGAAACACGGCCGCGCGCAGCTCTTCGACGGCCACTACATCAGCGTCTTCGGGCTCGGCATTTGCGATGGCGCCGAAGAAGTCGCCGGGCAGATACTCATGCAACAGAGCGACCTGACCTTCGAGTCCATAGATCAGCGCGTGAGCGCGGCCCGTGACGAGAAGAAAGGTTGCGTCCGCGCGATCTCCTTGTTTGAGAAGGATCGCTCTTAGCGGATAGCGGCGGTCGATGGCACGCCGGCCGATGCTGGCAGCGACTTCCTCCGAACATATGAAGATGTCCTGCAAGAACTTGTGAAGACCAGTATCCAAAATGGGGCTCATTGCCGAAGGGATCAACTCATCAGGACTGCGCCAAGCTTGTGTGCATTTCCGTGAATTGTCACGCAATGTTTGGCCTGGCGAAGTCCAGCGCGATGCCGTCGGCATAAGGCGAAGTTCGCAGTTTGGTACGGGAATGGCGCGCCCTAGGAGAGTCGAACTCCTCTTGCAAGATTGAAAATCTTGAGTCCTAACCGATAGACGAAGGGCGCCGCCGGTCTCACCGGCCCAGCGGCCGGGGAAGCGGGCTATAAGGGCTTGGGACGGTCTTTGCAAGCGCCGTCAGACGCTTGCGGGGGCTGCGTCATCCAGGTGCAGTTGCACCCGGGTGCGGCCGTTCCATTCCTCGGCGCGCAGCCGCCCGGCAACGTGAATCCGGCCGCCCCGCGCCGCCAAAAGAGCCCGGCCCAGCGCCGTGTCGGCGGTGCGGAAGGCGATGGCATCCAGCCGCCCGCCATCCGCCCCCGCCAGCTTGAGCCGGACATGGCCCTGGCCCACCACATCGGCAAACCGAAGTTGTACCTCCGGCACGGCCAGGACGGGTTCGGGATTTCCGGCCCCGAACGGCCCGGCGCGGCCGATCTCGCGCGCCAGTTCCGGCGTGGCCCCGGAGGGGGCGATCACCGCTTCCACGGCCAGCGCCACTTCCTCCGCCGGCGCGGCCTTGGCGAAGGCGGCCGAGAGGAAGGCGCGGAAGGGTTCGACCTGCTCCGGCCGCAGCGAAAAGCCCGCCGCCATGGCGTGGCCTCCGCCCGCTTCCACCACCCCCGCCGCCTGCGCCGCCCGCACCATGGCCCCGATATTGACCCCGGCCACGGAGCGGGCCGAGCCGCGGCCCAATCCGCCTTCAAATCCAGCCACAAAGGCGGGCTTGTTGAAGCGATCCTTCAAGCGCCCGGCGATGATGCCGACCACGCCGGGATGCCAGCCTGCGGCCGAGAGCAGAAGGAACGGCGCCTCGTCCGCAGCCGCCAGGGCCATGGCTTCGTCCAGGATCAGCTTCTCGATGGCCTGGCGTTCGCGGTTGTGGTTGTCGAGCGCCAGGGCGAAATCCTCGGCCTCCGGCCCTCGCGCGACGAGGAGATCGGCGCCCAGGCCGCAGCGCCCCACCCGGCCGCCGGCATTGATCCGCGGCCCGAAGACGAAGCCGAGGGTGTACGGCGTGAACGGCGGCGTGACGCCGGCGATGCGCGCCAGCGCGGCCAGCCCCGGCCGCTCCAGGGCATTGAGCCGGGCAAGGCCGCTGCGCACGAAGGCGCGGTTGACGCCGACCAGCGGCACCACATCGCACACCGTGGCCAGGCCGACCAGATCGAGGGCGGCCATCAGATCCGGCTCGTTGCCGTTGTAGAAGCCGGTTTGGCGCAGCGCCCGGTTCAGCGCCGCGGCAAAGAGGAAGACCACGCCGGCGGCGCAAAGATGGCCGAGGCCGGAACTGTCGCCGGGCGCATTGGGATTGACCTGGGCGAAAGCGGGCGGCGGATTTTCCGTGGCATGGTGATCGAGCACGATGACGTCGAGCCCGGCGTCGCGGGCGGCGGTCAGCGCGCCACGCGCCCCCGCGCCGCAATCGACGGTGATCACCAGGGTTGCGCCCTGGTCCTTGAGTTTGAGGAGCGCGGCGGCATTGGGGCCGTAGCCTTCGCCGAGGCGGTCGGGCACGTAAAGCAGCGGCGTCACGCCCGCGGCACGCAACAGCCCGTAGAGCAGCGCCGCCGAACAAGAGCCGTCCACGTCGTAATCGCCGAACAGGGCGATGGTCTCGCCCCCCTGCACCGCCGCCGCGCTGCGCGCCACGGCCTTGTCCATGTCCTTCAGCGTCAGCGGCTCGGGCAGCAGCTGCTTCAGCGTGGGGTTGAGATAGTCCGCGGCCTCTTCCGGTCTCACACCCCGCGCGATCAGCAGGCGCGCCAGCACGGCCGAGAAGCCGTTGTCGGCGAGCGTGCGCGCGGCCGCCTCGTCGCAGGGGGCGAAATCCCATCTCCGGCCGGAAAAAGACTGCGTGACTTGCATGGCGGCGAACTTGTTCGATTCGGCAGGCTGCGGCCAGTGCGGCGGCGCGGAAAGCAGTGGGATAGTCGCGGTTTGACGGGATTTCCGGGCACAGGAGCGGAGAAACCGCGTTTAAGCCGGTGAAAATGCAGGTGGACGGCCAGGTTGAGGCGGAAAACCAGGCAATCGGTTTGGTGAAGGACGGCGCGCAGCCGGGCGCGCCGGGCGGCGGCTTGCTGCGTGAAACGGCCGTGGCGCAGGCGGTTTCGGTTGCCGGGCTGGCCGCCTCGGCCCGGCTGGCCGCCTCGGCCGCGATGGGCAGGCATTCGAACCGCGTTTTGGGGAGGGGGCCCCTCCCCCGGCTTGGGCGGATTGAGGGCGGGCAGATACGGGGCGAGCTGGGCGGCGTCTGTGGCGGCGCGGGCCGATTGCAGCCGGGCCCAGGCGGCGGCCAGGCGGGCGGAAGCGCGCATGACGCGGCAGGCGGAGCGGATCGCGGTGCGGCGGATCGTGTCATCGGGATCGACTGTTGCCGCGCGGGCCTGGGCGAAGAGCGCACGCTGGGTCTCCAGCAGGACGGCAAGCTGGGCCAGGACGCGGGCGTCGAGCGCCGTCTGCTGTTGCCGGGTTCTGCCGCGCGAATTCAAACAAAACCTTTCTCTTCGCGGGTTTGCGGGCCGCGTTGCCAAGCCGGTTATCGGGAATGAAGAACGTATTCCGGATTCAGATGGGAAGGCGGGAGCGCGAGTTCAAGCGAAGTGATTTTAGGTTGCGGGAAAATTTGGTGGGCGGGGAACGGGCCTATAAAGTTAAGCGGAGAGAAGGTGATTTGACCGGCACGGACAACCAAGGATTCAAGCCTGTCGTTGAATCAACTCCAACCCCGTTTCTCCAAAAGTGGCCGAAGCGGATGAACCAAGTGAACCGTTTGAAAAAGCAATACGAAAAAATAGTTCCGTATCGCCGCGCATCTAGCGTTTAAGGGCTTCTTTTACCTCAGCCAGAAAGGCGTCAGTATCCAAAAAATAGTTTGGGTAGGCTCTTTTGAGTTGCGACATTGACTCCACTGATACTAACACAGCCTCAGCGCCGGGCTGTCCCGCAATCTCTTTTTCAACTTCAGTATATCGCTTGGAAGCCTCCTCAAGCATCTTTTTCGGAAAACCAGTGACGGTCATTTTTCCTTGTTGGGGGACAAGTCGAAGCAAGAAGTAGTAATGGCCTTTAAGTGTGCCTTCAGTTGCAACTTGGACGGCTTGGCTGTAGTTCTTGAGTGTGGCTAAGACATTCAGCTTACCGGCGGCATCGCGCAATTCTGAGATCAGCGCCCCTTTCTTAACGGGAGTGTCGGGAACGGTGGCAGATGAGCCTTCGCTAAAGGCAATTACACTTCCCATCAATGAGAAAAATCTAAGCCATCTTTCTTCACCTTGGCTTGCCTTTAAAGATTGACGCAGAAAGGTTCCAACAGTTTCAACCGCAGTTGCCCACGCATGTTGACGTCTGGTGCGCAACTGCATTTCTATGAACAGGCCATTGTAAACTGTCGGAATCGGCTTATCACTTTGATATTTGTAGATTAGATGAACACCACGGTAGCCGGACTTTTTGGGTTTTGAAATGTAGTCGTCTATGTCATCCAGCGTGTGCCGTATGTCGCTTTTCTCGTAAAGCTTCATGAGATCGCGAACCTTTGAATTCGAGATCACAATTGCCCTGCACCCACCCAAGTCCTGCATTTGGCACATCTGCATAGTCTTGAAACGACGCAACTTCGCTTCAATTGACGACATGCGTTTAATCCGCTGAGCAATAACCGAACTGGCATCTACGAGATGCGCCTTCCTACGAAGGGTGACTTTGAACGTGTTCAGGGGGTAGTTGTGGGAAGACCGCCAATTATCAACGATCTCACGCGCTTTCACGTAGGCATCCCACTCTGGGCTGAAAAAATTAGGCTCTTCGCCAATTATGATCTTGGCGGCTTTATCCACCTGGTTCCTTGAATACTCTGGCTTTGCCCATTCCATGCTGTGAATCCAGGTTCCCCAATCACGGGGCGACCGAATCGATAAAAGGGCGTTAGTTTTACGCCCTAAGACCCGTTTGGGTACGGAACGTATAATATATCCTAGTTTGCGGCAGGTGATACGGCATACCTCTCCCCGAAAAATCCTCGTTGTACGTCGCTTGCGCTCCGTACCGCTCGATTTTTTCGACCTCGTATGCCGTCGCTTACTCGACCCTCAAAGGGTGGGTGAGGATATTTCGTTTGCACCAAATATTCCCCCCTCCCCGATCCTTCTTCGCCGCTTCGCAGCTACGAAGGATCGACCCTCCCTCAAGGGGAGGGTGAAGAGGAAGGCAGACGCGATTGCGCTTGTTTCTCCGCGGCCCCGCGTCTTGCGTGTGCAATATGTTTGAGCCCTATCCGGCTAATACCAACCGGCACAATCGCTGGCTCATTCTGTCATGGCCGCCCCTGACGCATAACGCCAGCGTATGCGGCCATCCAGGAAACCATGGATTTTCCAAGAGAAACCTGGATGGCCGGGTCCCCTTCGACAAGCTCGGGATGACGGCCCGGCCATGACGAAGAAGGGTTAGGAACCGCGCGTGCTGGTATTATCCGTCGTGTTGTTTCGACCGGTTCTTATTCGCCTTTGATTTCTTCAACAGCATCGGCGATCCCGGGCTGTTGAGTACCGCTTTGCGGTTGCATAGTCTTTCGCCGGGGCTGCCGGTTGGCGCAATCGCCCGTAGAGGGTCCGGCGGGGGGAAGCCATGGAAACGGCATTGCTTGGCGCTGCCGAAGCGCGCGTTCGTTGTCCCGAAGGCGATCCGTGCAACGTGGACTGGGCATGTTACAAATCCGGTTTCGACCGCTATTGGCGGTTCGACACCTTCGGCGAAGAATTGCAGAGCGAAGTGCGTGGACGGCTCGATCCGTTCAAGGGATGGTTGTCCTGGCTGACACTTGGGTTCACCGTTGCTGCCTTTGCCACCTATCTTCTCACCTTCTTCGGCAAAGGAAATTGTTGCATGCAGGAGTACCTCGGCCGCCTCATCGAGGGGACCGATTACCTCCTCTCCTTGCTCGAACGGGGCTTCGGAGCCGAACTTTACCAGTTGAGGACGGGTTTCGGCTCCGCAACTCTGGTTTTGACCGCGGGACTGGCCGCAGAGATGGATTGCAGCCGCCGGACGTACCGTGCGATCCTGAAAATCTTCCGGGAGGCCTTCGGCGAGGCGCGTCCGATCTTCGCCGGCAGCGGCCAGTTGCAGTTTTCGCTCGGGGATTGCGGCATCGCCGTCACGGGCGGCAATTCCGAGCACCATTTCAACTGGGGCGCCGTCGAAACCGCCAGGCTGGTCAAAAAGGACAAGGTCTCGGGTTCGTTCGGACAATGCCGGACGAAACTCCCGCACTTCACGTTCGACGTGAAGCCGCGTGCCGCAACCCACCTGATCGTGCTGATGAAACTGCCCCGCACGGAAGAACGGGACAAGAAAGCCATCCGGGCGGCGGAAAAGGCTGCGAAGAAGTTGGGGGAAGCGGCGCCGCTGGCGTCGAAGGACTTCCTGGTCATTCCGGAGCATTTCTTCCATGCGCCCGTGGACGGCTGCAGCTGGCAAGAATTCCTGCGCCACTTCCAACAACATATTTGCGTGGCAGGCTGGGCGGAGGAATAGCGGCGCGGCCCCGCTGCTCCGCGTTCGCTTGAAAGCGCGTTCCGTCAATCCTTGCCGTGATGGAACACGCTTTCCAGCGGCAGGGCGAAGACTTCGGCGATGCGGAAGGCGGCTTCCAGCGAGGGCGAGTATTTGCCCTGTTCAATGGCGTTCACCGTCTGGCGCGTCAGGCCGATCTTCTCGGCCAGTTGCTGCTGCGTCATCTCGCCGTGTTCGAAGCGCAGCCGCCGGATCTCGTTGCGGATGCCGCCCATCTCAGGCGCTGCGCCGGTATAAGACGATCTGGCTGAGGGCGCGCAAAACCTCGGCCATCACCAGGAAGAAGAGGAAGGCGTTGAGGTTGAAGACGACCGGCGGCGTGAAGGCGCCGAAGAAAACCGCCAGCGCCACACAGGCGGCGAGCACGGCATAGGCGAAACGCGCGGATTTGCCTTCGATCAGCTTGTCGCGTTCGTCGCGCGGCGCCTTGGCGTCCTTGGGCGCGAAGGCGGCAATGGCGATGTTCAGCACCACCTGCACCGCCACCAGCAGGATGATGGTGTCGAGAAGGCCGAGGCGGACGCCGCCCGCTCCGCCGCTAAGCGACCAGAAATAGAAGCCGTAAATGCCCGCCATCGACAGCAGCGATATCCAGGCGGTCTTTTCGCGAAAGGACATGTAATACCCCTTTTGTGTCCGTCATTCGCGACACGATGTATATGTTTTCATACTTTGTGTCAAGTATTTTTTACATAACTGAGCGCCAGGGCTCTGCCAGGCGGGCAAAAAGTGTGGAAGTCGAAGGCAACGCCCCCTTCGCCCGGCTTTGCTCCTGCGGCGCTGTGGTGGACACCTCCCCCGTAAACGGGGGAGGAAAGAGGATGGGGCGTCTTGCGCGTGCAAGAGGTTTGAGCCCTATCCGGCTGAACTGTGTCTTGATCACGACCTGGATCCCCTTCCCTCGCCCATCCTTCGCTGCTTCGCAGCTTCGGAGGGCTCGCCGGGGATGACACGTAGTTTTAAGACCGTGCAGGCCTTACCGGCCGCCGCGGCGGCGGGGGTGGCGGGCGGTGATCCAGCGCACCGTGCCCGAGGTGGAGCGCATCACCACGCTGTGGGTGGTGATGGCGTCCGGGGTGCGGCGGATGCCTTGCAGCATGGCGCCGTCGGTGACGCCGGTGGCGGCGAAGATCACGTCGCCCGAGGCCAGCTCGCGCAGGGAATATTTCTTGGCGAGGTCCGTGATGCCCATCTTCTCCGCCCGCGCCTTTTCGGCGTCGGTCTTGAAGAACAGCCGGCCTTGCATCTGCCCGCCGACGCAGCGCAAGGCCGAAGCGGCCAGCACGCCTTCCGGCGCTCCGCCGCGGCCGAGATAAAGATCGATGCCGGCGGTGGGTTCCGCGGTGGCGATGATGCCCGCCACGTCGCCGTCGGTGATCAGGCGCACGGCGGCGCCGACGCTGCGCACCGCCGCGATGTGTTCTTCGTGGCGCGGCCGGTCGAGGATCAGGACCGTGATCTCGCGCGGGTGCACGTTCTTGGCCCGGGCCACCGCCAGCACGTTGTGGCGGATGTCGGCGTCGAGATCGACCACGCCTTCGGGAAAGCCGGGGCCGACCGCGATCTTGTCCATATAGACGTCGGGGGCGTTGAGCAGCGTGCCGGGCTCGGCGATGGCCAGCACTGCCAGCGCATTGGGCAGCGCCTTGGCCGTCAGCGCCGTGCCTTCCAGCGGATCGAGGGCGATGTCCACCTTGATGCCGCCGGTGCCCACCTCCTCGCCGATATACAGCATCGGCGCCTCGTCGCGCTCGCCTTCGCCGATCACCACCGTGCCCGAGATGGGCAGGAAGTTGAAGGCGCGCCGCATGGCTTCCACCGCGGCGTGGTCGGCCGCATGTTCGTCGCCGCGCCCGATCTGATCGGCCACGGCGGCGGCCGCCGCCTCGGTGACGCGTACCGCTTCCAGCGCAAAGGCGCGGTCCAGCCAGTTTCCCATTCAAACTCCCATCCGGCGGATTGATGCAAAACACGGGATGGCCGCCTCAAGGACGGCCATGACGGAAGAAATACCCGCCAAGCTCACTTCGCTTCCATCGGAATCCGGCAAGGCGGCGCGATCACCTTGTCGGAGGCCGCTATCACCTGCAGCGCGCTTTCAACGGCGGCGTGGGTGGTTTCGTGCGTGATCATGACGATCGACACGGCCTCGCCCGGCGCCCGCCCGCGCTGGATCATGCTTTCGATCGAAACGCGCCACTTGGCCAGATGTCCTGCGATTTCCGCCAGCACCCCAGGCACGTCCAGCACCTGGAAGCGTAGATAAAAAGCCGAGGCCGCGCAGCCCGCCGGTGCCGCCGTGAGCGTACCCAGGGAGGCGGCGGGAATGCCGAAGGCCGGGCCGGTGTTGCCGCGGGCGATATCAACGATGTCGGCGACCACCGCGCCCGCGGTGGGGCCCTCGCCCGCGCCGCGGCCTTCGAAGAAATAAGGTCCGGCTTCCCGGGCGTTGACGAAGATGCCGTTGAGCACGCCGTCCACGTCGGCCAGCGGCGTTCCGGCCGGTACCATGGCGGCCTGCACCCGCTGGTCGATGCCTTGCGCCGTCTGCTTGGCGATGCCGAGCAGCTTGATGCGGCAGCCGAATTCGCGCGCGAAGCCGATGTCCTCCGGCGTGATGTGGGCGATGCCGCTGACCGCAATGGCGTCGAGATCGGGCTTGATCCCGAAGGCCAGCCCCGTCAGCAGCGCCAGCTTGTGGGCGGTGTCGCCGCCGCCGACGTCGAGTTCCGGATCGGCCTCGGCATAGCCGAGGCGCTGGGCGTCCTTCAGCACCTCCTCGAAGCTGCGGCCGCTGGCCTCCATCTGGGTCAGGATGTAGTTGCAGGTGCCGTTGAGGATGCCGCGCAGCGAGCTGACGCCGTAGACCATCAGGCTTTCGCGCAGCGACTTGACCAGGGGAATGCCGCCGGCCACCGAGGCCTCGAAGCGCAGCGCCCGGCCCTTTTCTTCCGCCAGCGCCGCCAGCCGCGCCCCGTGCCGCGCCATCATCGCCTTGTTGGCGGTGACGACGTGCTTGCCCGCGCGCAAGGCCGCTTCCACCAGTTCCGGGGCGGCGCCGTTCTCGCCGCCGATCAGTTCCACGATCAAATCGGCGCCCGAGGCCAGCAACGCGTTTGTGTCGCCGAGCCTGGCTTTGGCCTCGAAGCGGTCGCGCTTGCTTTTGTCGCGGTCGCAAACGGCCACCACTTCGAGCGGACAGCCCGCCCGCGCGTCCAGCTGCCCGCCATGCGCCTGCAAGGCCTTGACCACGCCGCCGCCCACGGTGCCGAGCCCGGCGATGCCGATTTTCAAGGCGTTCATGGCGCGATGTCCAGTTGGGGCGGTTCGTTGAGGCGCAGCGAGAGGAATTTCTTGACGTTGCGGGCCGCTTGGCGGATGCGGTGCTCGTTCTCCACCAGGGCGATGCGCACATAGCCTTCGCCGTATTCGCCGAAACCGATGCCCGGCGCCACCGCCACCTTGGCGTGGACGAGAAGCTGCTTGGCGAACTCCATCGAGCCGTGCTCGCGGTAGCTTTCGGGCAGCCTGGCCCAGGCGAACATCGAGGCGGGCGGCGAGGTGATCTCCCACCCTGCCCGTCCCATGCTTTCGACCATCACGTCGCGGCGGGCCTTGTAGATGGCGCGGATCTCCTCGATGCAGTCCTGCGGGCCGTTGAGCGCGGCCGTGGCGGCCACCTGCACCGGCGTATAGGCGCCGTAATCGAGATAGGATTTGATCCGCGCCAGGGCCGCGATCAGCGCCTTGTTGCCGGCGGCGAAGCCCATGCGCCAGCCCGGCATGGCATAGGTCTTGGACAGCGACTGGAACTCGATGGCGATCTCGCGGGCGCCTTCGAGCTGCAAAATGGAAGGCGGCGGGGAGCCCTCGAAATAGATGTCGGCATAGGCGAGGTCCGACAGCACCCACATCTCATGCTTGCGGGCGATCCGAAGCACCTCTTTGTAGAAATCCAGCCCCACCACCTGCGCCGTGGGATTGGAGGGATAATTGACCACCAGCGCCAAAGGCGAGGGAATGGAATGGCGCGCCGCATGGGAAATGGCGCTGAGATAGGCCTCCGGCGAAGTGGCCGGGATGTGCCGGATGGCGGCCCCCGCCAGGATGAAGCCGAAGGCGTGGATGGGATAGGCCGGATTGGGCACCAGCACCACGTCGCCCGGGGCGGTGATGGCCGCGGCCAGGTTGGCGAAGCCTTCCTTGGAGCCGAGCGTGGCGATCACCTCGCTGTCGGGATCGAGCTTGACCCCGAAGCGCCGCTCGTAATAGGCGGCCATGGCCTTGCGCAGGCCCTTGATGCCGCGCGAAGCCGAATAGCGGTTGGATTTGGGATCGCGCGCCACTTCGCACAGCTTGTCCACCACGTGCCTGGGCGTGGGCATGTCGGGATTGCCCATGCCGAAATCGATGATGTCGTCGCCGGCCGCCCGCGCCTGGGCCTTCAAGCGGTTCACTTCCTCGAACACATAGGGCGGCAGGCGCTTGATGCGATGGAAATCGGTGTGCATCGGCTTTTGGGTTTGAACCATCTCCTCAGGGGGAAGTTGCAGCATCGCGGCAATAAGCCCGCCGCGTCAATGGGTTTTACCGCAATTCCGTTGCGCGCAAGGGCGCCAATCGGCGCAGCGACGGCTTATGCAACCGCCTGCGTGCCTGGGCAAGCGCGGGCAATAAATAAGAGAATTATATACTTGACTCCCTAACGTCAAAAGGGTAGTTATCTACTACCTTGCGAGGGGGCAGTTGTGTACCGTTCTACTATAAGCACTTACCAGATTTTCAAGTTGTACCCAGACGAAGAAACTGCCCGCAAGTATATCGAGTCGCGCCGCTGGTCCAATGGGGCGGACTGCCCGTTCTGCCAAGAGGCCAAGCGCATCACCCCCCGTAAGAACGGTTTCTACCGCTGCAATACCTGCAAGAAGGACTTCACGGTTCGCAGCGGAACAATCTTCGAGCGGTCGCATGTTGGGTTGCACCGTTGGATTTACGCCATGTACCTGCTCATGACCGCCCGCAAGGGCATCTCCAGCCTCCAACTCGGCAAAGAGATCGGCGTCACACAGAAAACGGCTTGGTTCATGTTGGGTCGCATTCGGGAAGCCTGCGGCAATGACATCACTGTTCTGAGCGGCGTCGTGGAAATCGACGAGACCTACACAGGCGGCAAAGAAAAAAAGCATGGCAATAAAAAACCGAAGGCTGGACGTGGCGCAGCGGGTAAGCCGGCAACCCTTGGGATGCGTGAACGCGGCAAGGGTGGTCGCACAAAGGCGAAGCCAGTCGACCGCACCGATGCGGCAACATTGACGACGTAGGGGGATACGATGAACTTCGAAATCGGCACGCTAGACCGAATTACTGACACTGTTCTGCGGTACAGCCCAAAGGCCGCGAAAAAGGCCGCCCCTGTGGAGGCGCGCTATGACCTGAACCTTGCCGACGCATTCGCATGGATGGAGGCGCGCGCTGAAAACTCAATCCACGCGATTGTCACCGACCCGCCCTACGGCCTCAAGGAGTTCACGGACGTCGAACAGACGAAGATGCGCAAAGGCAAGGGCGGCGTCTGGCGTATTCCGCCATCATTCGATGGGGCAAAGCGCATGTCTGTTCCGCGCTTCACCGTGCTTGATGACGCCGACATAGCCGCTTTACGCTTCTTCTTCGAGAAATTTGCCAAGCAGGCGTTGCGGGTGCTGGTTCCGGGCGGCCACGTGATGATCGCCACCAACCCCCTGCTTTCCCAGCATGTATATATCCCGATGATGGAAGCCGGATTTGAGAAGCGCGGCGAAATCATCCGGCTTGTGCAAACACTTCGCGGCGGCGATCGCCCGAAGAATGCGCACGTCGAGTTCAAGGACGTATCGGTTATGCCTCGTTCGGCATGGGAGCCGTGGGGCCTCTTCCGCAAGCCGTGCGAAGGTCGTGTGCAGGACAATCTCCGCAAGTGGGGAACGGGCGGTTTGCGCCGCGTTTCAGGTCATGAGCCGTTTGTGGACGTAATCAGGTCGTCGCCCACGCGGGTCGAAGAACGGAGGATCGCCCCGCACCCATCACTCAAGCCGCAGGCGCTTATGCGGCAACTGGTGGCCGCATCATTACCTTTAGGCAAGGGCGTCGTCCTTGACCCCTTCATGGGCGGCGGATCCACCATCGCCGCCGCTCGGGCTGTAGGCTACGAAAGCATCGGGATTGAGCAGGACCCCGGGTATTTCAAGGTCGCGGCTGCGGCCATTCCTACCCTTGCGCGACTCGGTCTTAACGGCGCAACCTCCGGCAACGGTTCGGCCGGGGGAAACGGTGCCGCTTCCAAAAGACCTAAAGCCAATTCACATCGAAAAAGCGGTTGACTATGTCGAGAAAGAAACCGCTGACCTAATCGACATTTACGTCGAACAGGCGAATGTTTTCAGCGCTATAGTCGGCATCTTCGGGACCAAGGGGCTTGACGCATTCAGCCCATACAAGAAGCACAAACATCCCGATATTGCCCAACAGCGATTCCCCGATCTGTCCCTTGGCGGGAAGTTGAATCCGCCTCCCGAGCAGGCTTTGGAGTCCAAGGGCAGCAAGCGACCATGGTCCATACAGTCGCATTACGACCATCCCGGCTGGTACGTGGTCTGGCGCTATCTCGTAGACCTGACTGAAACCTACAAGCCGGGCCGACCGGTGATCGTCTGGCGTGTCGATGTCGTATTCCTGACTAAAGAGGATTGGAAATACGAAAAGAGCAGCGCAGGCGACGAAGGAGGCGGTCGGACGCACACGTTCGGCGTTGTGAATCCAGCGACGAAGTTAAAGGGTACGGCCGTCTATTCACTCCCCGGAATTATCATCAAGAACGGCAAGCCTGTTTTGGCGTAAGGGAGTCAAGCATATAATTTCCATAAAAACCCCTCATCCTTCGACGAGCGCAGGATGAGGGGTTCTATCGGAAAGCAGCCGCAATCAGCTTTGCAGGAAGATCTCCGCCCGGCGGTTGCCGTCTTCGCCTTTCGGCATGGATTCGTAATAGACGGGCTGGGTATCTCCGACCGCTTCCACCAGCACCTTGTCGGCGGGCACGCCGTCATGGATCAGCGCCTGGGCCACGGCGTCGGCGCGCTGCTGCGATTTGCGGAAGACGATCTCCACATGCTTGGCGACCGGCATGTTGGGCGTCCGGCTGGAGGAATGGCCCACCACCCGGATATAGCCCTGCCCGCCTGCGGCCCGGTACTGCTCGACCACCGAGCGGACCTGGGCTCTCGCCTCCGGGTTCAGCGCGACGATGTCGCCGGGGAAGAACACCACCGCCGCCGCGGGCAGTCCCTGTGTGTTGGCATAAACGGGCGCACGGCTGACCGGCGAGGCTTGCAGCGCGTCGAGATTGGCGACCACCGCCCCCGTCATGGTCTCGGGCCCGCCTTCGGCGACGCGGGCCGGCCTGTGCAGCGTGGGAACCGGCAGCCCCGAGGCCAGCACGGTGGTTGCACGCATGGAAATACCGGCATTGGCGGCGGTGCGGCGGTAATTGTCGATGATGGGCGCGGCCACGAACTGCGACACCGACGGATCGAGCGGCGGCGCCGTGGACGGCTTGAAGCCGAGGGCCGCGTCGGAAGGCGCGATCTGTGCCATCTGCACGGGGACCGCCGGGGTCGGCGGCAGGACGCCCTGGGCGCCCGGCGGCGGCGCGGCGACCGGCGCCGCTTCGGCAACGGCCGGACGGGACGGCGGCGCGGGTTCGGGGGCCGGAGCCGCGGGAGCAGCAGCCGGCGGTTCGGGCAAGGCGGCCGTCTCGACCGGCGGCGGCGCCATGGCGACCCGCGAAGCGGGCGCAGTGGCCGGCAGCGTGCCGGGCATGGCGGCACCCGCGGGTTCCTGCGCGATGGAGCGATCGACCGCGGCAACCTTGGGCGGCTCGCTGACCGCTGCGCCGGGCGCCGGCGTGGAGGCTTCCGCCACCGCTTCCGGCGCGGCCGGCGCGATATTGGGCGGCGGCGGGGCGGCCGCTTCGGTACCGGCGCGCAAGGCATCGGCGCTGTATTGGGCATGGCTGCGGTCGGCGGCAAGTTGTTCGGCCACCTTCTGCTGGTCGTCCGGCTTGCTGGCCGCGGGCTTGTCCGGCAGCGTGGCCAGATCGGGGGTCTGGGCGTCGTCCGCCGTATCGGCGTCGTCGCTGAACCAGGTGGTGGGATCGACCCAATCGGGCACCGACGGCATATCGGGCATGATGGAACAGCCCCCGGCGCCCATGGCGAAGACTGCCATTGCGGCAACGCCCAGAAGTTTCGTCTTGCGCAAGCCCATGAAATGCTCCTCAGCGGCGCTGTTGGCCCGAAAACCGGTATACAAGGCCGACTGTCCCGATCCAAGCGCCCTAAGGCGCGCAAACACATGAAATCTGTGACAAAGGCGGGCGTTGCACCCAGATTGTCGCAGTGATTTTCGCGCCAAAACCGCTAGCCGCCGCAGCGAATCAGTCTTTCCGGGAGCTGCCCGTTGGGCGACGGGTCCGGCGGCGAAAACCGGACATCCCGGTCCTGCGTCTCAAAGCAGCCCTGCGGTCTCCGGCAGGCCCAGCATCAGGTTGAGGTTCTGCACCGCCGCGCCGCCGGCTCCCTTGCCGAGATTGTCGAGCAGCGCCACCAGGCGCACCTGCCCGCTCTTGTCGTTGCCGAAGACGAAAAGCTTCATGCGGTTGGTGCCTTTCAAGGCTTCGGCATCGATGCCGGCGGGCTTTTCGTCCAGGCTGGCCACCTCCACCAGCTTTTCGCCGGCATAGGCCGCGGCCAGCACGCCATGCAGCGCCGCCGTATCCGGCTTGCCCGGCAAGGCCCAGAGCGGCAGCGGCACTTCCACCAACATGCCGCGGTAGAAGCGCCCCACGAAGGGCGCGAAGACGGGCGGATGGGCCAGGCCCGTATGCTGCTGCATCTCGGGAATGTGCTTGTGCGACAGGGTGAGCGCGTAGTTGCGCGCCACCGTTGCGGTGTAGTTGGGCGCCTCCGGCTTCTCGAACTCTTCGATCATGCTGCGCCCGCCGCCCGAATAGCCGGAGATGCCGTTGGCCGTGAGCGGGAAATCCGCCGGCAGCGATCCGGCGGCCACCAGCGGATGCACCAGGGCGATGAAGGCCGTGGCCCAGCAGCCCGGATTGGCAATGCGCATGCCGGTGGCGATCCGGGCGCGCTGGCAGGCTTCCAATTCGGGAAAACCGTAGACCCAGCCCGGCGCGGTGCGATGGGCGGTGGAGGCGTCGATCACCCGCACATGCGGGTTTTCGATCAGCGACACCGCCTGGCGCGCCGCATCGTCCGGCAGGCAGAGGATCACCAGATCGGCCTGGTTGAGGGCGCGGGCGCGGGCGGCGGCGTCCTTGCGCTCGGCCTCGCCCAGCTGCACCACCTGCAATTCGCGGCGCCCGGCCAGCCGCTCGCGGATTTCCAGCCCCGTGGTTCCCGCCGCGCCGTCGATGAAAATCCTGTGTGCCACGAAAGTGCCGACCCAGATGTTTCGGCTCCTTCTACAACCCCTGCCCCGCGAGGCAAGGCCTGCGCGGCATTTTGCGAGCTTTCAGGAGGCCGGAACCGCGTTCGCGCGGGGATCGGCGGGCAGCGGCCGGAAGCTGGCCGCCGCCCGTTGGGCGGCTTCGAGTTCCGCCGGCAAAAGCTGCGCCGCCAGGATTTCGGCGCGGGCCCGGGCATGGCTGTCGCCGCCGGCGCCCGCCACGGCATACCATTTATAAGCCTCGCCGAGATTGCGCGAGACGCCAAGCCCGCGCTCGTAGAGGATCGCCAGGTCGAACTCGGCATCCGCTTCGCCATAGGCGGCGGCGCGGCCGAACCATCCGGCGGCCTTGACGTAATCCACCCCTTCACGCCAGCCCCCGGCATAAAGTTTGCCGAGATTGGTCATCGCTTTCAGATTGCCCCGGCGCGCCGCTTCCTCGTACCAGCGAATGGCCGCCGTCATGTCGGCGCCGACGCCGGTGCCCGTCTGATACAGCACGCCGAGGAAATTCTGCGCCACGGGTTCGCCGCCCGCCGCCGCGCGGCCGATCCACACGGCCGCCTTGCCGACATCGGTGGCGACGCCGCTGCCGTTCAAGTACTTCAGGCCGCGGAGCAGCTGCTGCCGCGGGCCCGGCGGCGCATAAGGCTGCACGCGGCGCGCGGGCATCGCCACGGCCTGCGTGGTCCCGCCTTCGGCCGGCTGGTAATGGGCGAAGACGTAGACGTCGAACCAGATCACCAAAACCGCCGCAAGACCGATCAGGCTCCAGCGCTTCCAGCTTCTGCGGCGGTGGGCAACGGGTTTGGCCGCCACGGCGGCGGCGGCCGCGAGCGCGGCATCGATCGCCGCCCGGCGCGCCGACGCAAGATACGCCGGTTCGTGCGAGGGCGTTTCTTCCCGGACCGGTTGCGGCATGGCGATGGGAAATTCCACCACCTGCGCGTCCGGCGGCGGCGCCGCTTGCGGCTCCGTCCGGCTCAAATTGTGGACTTGCAGGCGCAGCCCGGCGAGCGCCTCCAGCTGGCGTTCCTCGAACTTCTCCAGCCGCTGCCGGATATCCTTGAGACTGCCGGCCAGGCTTTCGCTTTCCGCGCCGAGGCTTTTCAGGTTCTCGCCCAGGCGTTTTTCCAGCGCGGCGAGGCCCTGCTCGGTCACGCCGAGCCTGGTCTCGAGCCGCGTCAAGGCCGCCTCGGTGCCGTCGCGGCGCGGCTGTCTGGGAACCATCACCCGCTTGGCCAGCCGGTCGAGCGCTTCGGCCTGCGCCCGCATCAGGCCGTCATAACTGCTGTCTGCTTTTTCCGGCAGCCCCGCCGCTCCGGCCGGCGTTTCCGCTGCCGCTTCGCTCTGCGGCGTTTCCGCTTCTTCCGGCTTCAGTTGCGCCAGCAGGTCCTTCAGGCCGGAGAAATGGCCGTAGACCACGGCCTCGGCGAGCTGCGCCTCGCCGGCCACGGCGCTGAGCGAGATGGCTTCGGCGCCGTCGCGGGCGACCAGCCGCTCTGCCGCCGCAAGAATTGCGGCGCGAACGTCTTCGCGTTCCCGCGGGCACGTCCAGCTCGCGCCCGTCTTCATCCCTGCACGACTGTCGGACAAGGCCGTCTACCCGTTTTTCCTTGCGAGTTTGAGCGCGCTTGGTGAAAAAAACGTTGGCCCGAATAACGAGACAAGAATCCGGTAAACAAAACGGCAAAGCGGCGAAGCGATCTTCGCCCCAAGCACCATTGCACGTTGCAGCACGCTGTCAGCCCAGGGGCCGCAAGCACGGCGGACGCCCCGTTTTTTGCTGCATGGCTATGTGTTTTATGACATTCTCAGCACACCCTGGGGGTTGTATCGTCCGCGGACGGCGTATGGGCCCGCAGATAACCGAACCGCGGACGCCGCCATGACCGGCAGAACCGTCGTGTGTGTGATCGATGACGATGCGGAGATCCGCCGGCATCTGCGCGACCTATTGGCCGCCGCCGGCTACGAGGTGAAGGATTACCCCAGCGCCGCCGCCTGCCTGGCCGGGGGCCTGGAGGATGCCGGCTGCCTCGTCACCGACCTCAACATGCCCGGCATGGACGGCTTCGAGCTGCTGCGGCGCGTGGTGCAGCTTCAAGCCGATTTGCCGGTGGTGCTGATCACGGGGCACGGCGAGATCGCGCTGGCGGTGCGCGCCATGAAGGCGGGCGCCGCCGACTTCATCGAGAAGCCGCTCGACGACGCGGCCTTCCTCGAAAGCATCCGCCACGCCGTCAAGCTCGGCGAGACGCGGCGCAACCGCACCTTCGAGAGCCTGCGTGCGCGGATGCTGCTGGCCCGCCTGACGCCGCGCGAACGCGCCGTGCTGGACGAACTGGTGGCCGGACAGTCGAACAAGGCCGCCGCCCGCCAGCTGGGACTGTCGCAGCGGACCATCGAGGTCTACCGGGCGCAGATCCTGGACAAGCTGGGCGCCGGCGGCCTTTCGGATTTGGTGCGTATCGTCCTGGCCGCCAAGCGCCGTCCGAATTTCTGACTTTTCAGCCCGAGCGGCAACGCTCAGCCAGAGCGGCTACGCTCAGCCAGAGCGGCTACGCTCAGCCCGTGCGGATCCGTACCGGACGCGGCGTAATCGCCGGGCGCGACGGCACGTAATGTTCCGTTTCGGCTTCCAGGCCGATGGCGCGCCATTGCCGTTCGATGTCCGCGTCGATCTCGTCCTTCGCCCGGAACCAGTATTCTTCCGCGCGTCCTTGCGGACGTCCGTCGCGTTCCCAGAGCAGATAGCTGCGGATGCGGATAAGCTGCTCGGACGTGCCGTTTCCTTCCTGGCCCATCATGGTGCACGCCTTCCCTTCCAGTACCGCGACTAGAGCATTTCATCGTTTCATTGAATCGATGAAATGCTCTAGATTCTTGTTTTGTCGCGCTTCTTATCCGAAAACCGGTTTCCGCCGAGTACGCTGGCGCTATCGGCTTCGGGAAGCGCTCCAGGGAGGCACTACCGTCCTCCGGTTGCAGACCATAGCCATGACGCCGTCCCGTCCGGATGGCGAATGCGGATTAGGCTTTCCAAACGGTGAGCGCATTGCGTGCAAATCGCGCAAAAACGTATCAAACCGGAACGGCGGGCCCCGGTTCTGAAAAATACCGCCGCCGCGGCAGGTAAAGCTGCGCCGGCGGTGCCGCGAAATTCAGACGATGGCGGTGGGCCAGCCCTCCGCCGACCACACCAGCGGCGCGATGCGCAGCGTCGGCACCCCTTGGCGGCGCGCGTCGTAGGCGTGGTAGACGATGTAGTCGGTGTTGCCGTCGCGCAGGATCGAGCAGCCTCCGGGACCGCGCCAGCGGCCGTAAGGATCGTTCTTCAGCACCACGGTGCCGTTGCCGTCGCTCATGGCGTAGCGGTTCGCGTCGCCGTAGGGACCGGTGACCTCCCGCGCGCGGCCGACCACGGTGTAATAGTTGCTGTTCGCGCCGCGGCAGCAGAAATCGAACGAACAGAAGAGATAATAGAACCCCTCGCGCGCGATGATGTAGGCGGCCTCGATGGCGTCCAGCCCCGGATCGTCGGTCGGGCGCTTGGCCAGGGAATAGATCTTGCCGTTGCCGGGCGGCGGCTTGCCCGTGGCCGGATCGAGCGGGATCAGCTTGAGCCCGCCCCAGAAGCTGCCGAAGGCCAGCCAGTGGTTGCCCTGGCGGTCCACCACATGGTTGGGATCGATGGCGTTGTAGTCGTCGCCCGGGCCGGACTTGAAAACCAGGCCCTGGTCCTGCCAGCGGTAATCCGGCGAAGCGGAATCCAGCGTGGCGTTGGTCGCCAGCCCGATGGCCGAGGTGTTCCGGCCGAAGGTCGAGCAGGCGTAATAGAGCAGGTAGCGGCCGTTGACGAAGGAAATGTCGGGCGCCCAGATCCCGCCGGTGCCCGGCACGGCATTCTCGGCCCAGTCCGGCAGGCCGGAAAACACGTAGCCGCCCTTCTCCCAGCTGCACAGGTCTTTGGAGAAGCGCCACGGAATCTGGTTGCCGCCGCCGCCGGGCTGGTCGGTGCTGAAGACGTAATAGGTGTCGCCCTGGCGGATGGCGCAGGGATCGTGCACCGGCGCGATGTTGCCATCCATCCTGTTGTTGATGGACTGGGGCGCCTGTGCGGCGGAGGGCCGGGCGGCGATCGCGGCGGCAAGCCCCGCCAGGGACGCTTGCAGCGCGCGGCGGCGGTCGATGAACGCGAAAGCCGGTTGGGAAGTCGGGAATTTCATCTTGATACCCCGTTCTTCGTTCGCAGAGGAACGACGGCGGCAAGGCCCTTTTCGCTGCCCATGCCGCCGTCATCCACCCAGGAGGGGAACTTCAACTTAGAAACCTTTGGGAGCGACCGGACCGCAACGGAAAAACTGCCGCTTCGGTCCAAATCGCTCCCCAAGGATAAGCCTCGCCTAAATCTTGTAACGCAGGCCCAGTTCGAGGGTCTGGTCGAAGCGCCGCGTATCGCGCGGATAGACGACTCCCAGATCGCCCTTGCCGAAGCTGTCCTGGAAGTAGCTGTCCAGGAGATTGGTGGCGTCGAAGGTGAAGGTGAGCCTGTCGGAGACGTTGTAGCTGGCCGACAAGTCGAGCCACGGCTGCGACTTGGCATAGATGGTTCCCGGATTCTGGCCGCCGCCGGGCGCGGCGCCCTCGTTGAAGCCGGAACGCCAGTTGTAGGCGACGCGGAACGACACCGGGCCGTATTCGTAGATGCCGACCGTGTTGAAAGAATACCGCGAGATGTTCTGGAAGGCGCCGTCGACATAGGTGCCGTTCAGCTGCAGGCCCAGACCGCTCCACAGCCCCGGCAGGAAGTCGAAGAACTGGGTGTAGTTGACTTCCGCACCCTGGATGTGGCCGCTGGGGCCGTTCTCCGGCAGCGTGATCTGATAGACGATGCCGCCGATCGTCTCGGCGGAGACGTAACTGCCGATGTAGCCCTTGACCTGCCGGTAGAACACCGTGCCGGACAGCAGGTTGGCCGGTCCGAAATAGTACTCCAGGGACAGATCGGCGTTGGAGGACTTCTCCGGCGTCAGGTTGGGATTGCCGCTGGTGCCCGAACCCAGCAGCGTCGCCGTGGAAGCCGACAGCGACAGGCCCGGATTGAGCTGGGCGAAGGTCGGCCGCGTCACCGTCTGGCTGAGGCCGGCGCGGACGAACAGGTCGTCCTCGAGTTTGGCCCGCAGGTTCAGGCTCGGCAGCCAGTCCGCCGTTTCCTTGGTGCTGTCGGTGGCGCTGTAGGCGAAGGTGTAGCCGGAGCCCGTATTGGTGACCACCAGCGTATTGCCCTTCATTTCGGCCCTGGTGTCGATCACCCTGAGGCCGATATTGCCGTCCACCGGCACGCTGCCGAGGCCGAAGTCGAAGTTCGCCTTGACATACGCGGCGTAGCTCTGCTCGCGGTCGTCGAAGGAATTGGTGGGATCTTCGGGCGGCGGCGCGGCCGGCTGGCCGAACAGCTGCCGAACCTTGGCGACGTTGTTGAACAGCCATTCCGGATCGGCGTCCATCCAATCGGTGATGCCGAATTTGCCGTCGAAGATGCTGCCGCCGGTGACGTGATAGGAGCCGGGGTAGTCCGCCAGGGTGATGCCCGCTCCGGGATTGCCGTGATAGCCGCCGCAGGCGACCGACGCGTCCCTGGCCAGCTGCTGGGCATAGACCGGGCTCGAGGGATCGGGGAAGCTGTCGCAGTCGAGCCCGCCGGTGTTGTCGCCGCGGTTCCGCGCGAAGCGGTTGGCGTAACGCACGCCGCCTTCGACCGTCCGGACGAAATTCATGCCCGTTTCATAGGTGATGTCCGCACGCCAGTCGATCTCGTTGCCGGACTGCTTCACCCACTGGTCGTACCACTGCCGCCACACCATGTTGTTGGGATCGGTCACGGCGGCGTTCGGCACGTTCATGTAAGGCGTGCCGGTGCCCTGGTAGTTGAAGTCCGCCTGGTAGGCGGGCGGATCGCCCGGGTAGTAGTGCGTGTCGAGGATGTAGCCGGTCTGGACGAAGCGGCTGTCGGTATAATCGAGTTCGGTGGACAGCGTTACGGAGTCGCCCGTCCAGGTCGCCCCGCTGGCGAGCTGGTAGGTGTCCGTCTTGGCCCGGAAGGACTGGTCGCTGGTCAGATCGTAGTAGCCGGCCTTCACCGTCTTCACTTCGTCCGTGCCTGGGAACACCGTGGCCGTGGCCGGGTCGGCGCCGATCCAGGGCAGGCCGACGAAGAAATCGACCGAGTTCGGATTGCGGTAGCGGGTGTAGAACAGTTCGGCATAGACCTCCGTGTTGGCGTTCGGCCGCCACTGGGCCGAGACGTCCGTCGCCGCCCGTTCGCGCCGGCCTTCGATCGACTGGCCGCCTTCGGTCAGCGGCATGTAGGCGACGCCGCCGGCGCCGGTCGAACCGGCAACCGGTCCGATGGCCTGGCTGGAGATGTAGTTGTCCAGAATCTCTTCCTTGTAGTGACGCTTGGAATAGCTGACATCGACCAGCAGCCCGAACTCGCCGATGCCCGTCTGCCAGCGGTCGCTGAACAGCAGGCTGGCCGTCGGGTCCACATGTCCGGACAGCGAACTGTCGATGCCGCGGACGCCGCCGGCGATTTCCAGCCCGTCGAAGTCGAAGGGCCGGTGCAGGCGAACGTCGATCAGGCCGGCGATGCCGCCTTCAAGGTCGGTCGATTGCGCCGATTTGTGGACGTCGACCCGCGCCAGCAGTTCGGCCGGGATGTCCTGCAGCGTGATGTAGCGGCCGGTCGAGGTGAAGATTTCGCGCCCGTTGAGCAGGGTGGCGACATCGGGCAGGCCGCGAATCAAGAGCTGATCGGCCTCGGCCGCGTTGCGGCTGACCTGCACGCCGGTGACGTGCTGCAAGGCTTCGATCACGTTGTTGTCCGGCAGCTTGCCGATATCCTGCGCCACGATCGAATCGACGATCTGGGTGGAGTTTTTCTTGATGTCCTCGGCCGACTGCATACTGGCGCGTACGCCGGTGACGACGACGGTTTCGACCTGCTGATCCGTTTGCGCGAAGGCCGCACCCGCACATACCGCCAGCGCCAACACCGACGTCGTGCCGGCAAGCGTCTTTTTCCACTGCATGACTTTCCCTCCCTCGTACCGTCCTGCGGGAGCGCGCTGCCCCCGGGGCGGTGCCTTATTTCTCAGACAAAAGGATATTTAATTTCTCAGACATTTACAAGATTGCGGCGGACCGCCCATTGCAACTTCGGAATCTTGTGACAATTTTGCACGACCCGCTGGCCGGGAGACTCGGCGGCACGCGGGGCCGTGGTATCGTTATCACCGGCAAACATCCGCCCGGCGGCATGACGGCAACCGGATGGTTGTGCCGCGCAGACCCGTTATTCGCCCAGCAGGCTGCGCACCGCTTCGCCGGCGCCGTCCGGCGTTTGCAGCTTGTAGAAGCGGCCCGCGTATTGCTCGGTGCCGAAATAGGCGGCGATCAGGGTGCGCCGGTGGGCGCCGCCGGCGTTGCGCGTGCCCCCATGAATCAGGCGCGAATGGAGCAACAGCGCGTCGCCGCCCTCGCCTTGCACGACGATCTCGCGCGGATCGCAATGCGGCAGCGGCTCGTCGCCCAGATGGCTGCCGGGGATCAGCCGGGTGGCGCCGTTCTGCGGACCGAAATCGTCGAGGAAGGCGAGCAAGGTCATGCATTCCACCGCAGGCCCCAAGCCGTCGCGATGCAGGCTCTGCCCGCCGCCGTCCCGGCGCGGTTCGCGCCCTTCGAAGGAGGCGAGGAAAAAACGGCGCCCGAAGACATGATGGACGCCCGCCAGCACGCGCGGCAGCAGACACAGGTCCAGGAAGGCCGCGTCCTTTTCCAGCATGGCATGGCGGATGTCGGGACCGCGCGGATAAGGCCAGGATTCGGAGGGCAGCACGGCCGCCTCAAAGCGCCGGCGCAGCTCCGGCAGGCGATCCTTGGCGATCAGGGCGCGCAACAGCACATAGCCGTCGCGGTCGAGCGCAGCGGCTTCGCCCGGGGTCAGCGTATCGCCGGTGACGCCGAGCGCCGCCAGGGCCTGTTCCATGGACGCCATCGCGCCCTCCGCTCAAAGACGCCCTGCCGTGGCGGGCAAGCGGCCGCAACCGACATTCCGGCTCGTGAAAATCCGCACGAACGGCACAACTTTTCATTAACGCTGGAAGGCCCATGATAGTCGTAATGAGGGGGTTAACAAACCCTTGATGCGATCCGGACAGGCGCCGGATCGGGGTCGGAATTGCGGGGCCGCGGAGTCTGATGAGCGCACAAAGGGCAATCCTCGCCAGGCGGGTTCCGCCATCCGATTCGCCGGAATCTGCAGCTCAAGATCTGTCCGGCGTGCTTTGCGGGCTGCTGACAAGCGGCGGCGACGACCGCCTCGCGGCCGAGCCGCAGAGCGGCGCCAACGGCTACGGCTGCGTGCCGTATCCGGCCGATGACCGCTACGCCTTCTCCTCTTCGACGGCGTCGTCCATTTCGGCAGAGGCTTATGCCCATGTCTCGCATTTGCTTGCCGAGACGCTGGCCGAAGGCGGCAAGTCCATGGACGCCGTGTTGCGCGGCCGCGTGGAGCGGTTGCGCGCCGAATTGACCGGTATCCTCGGACTCGCGGGCACGGGCGTCGGGATCGTGTTTTCCCCCTCGGGAACCGATGCGCAATTGCATGCCTTGTTTCTGGCCGGCCGGCGCCTGGGCAAACCGCTGACCACCATCACCGTGGGCGCCGACCAGACCGGCAGCGGCACGGCCTTCACCGGCAAAGGACAACATTTCTCCGCCCGGACGGCCCGGAACCGCAGCGTGGCAAAGGGTGCGCCCATTGCGGGGCTGAGCGAAGGCGTGGCCGCCCTGGCGCTGCCGCTGATCGATGCTTCCGGCAGGGCGCGCAGCGAAAGCGAGATCGATGCGGAGGTTTTCGAGGCGGTCGAAGGGGACGTGCGCCGCGGCCGCAAGGTGCTGCTGCAGGCGATGAATGCTTCGAAATTCGGCTGGCGGGCACCGTCCGACCGCTGCCTCGATGCCATCCGGGAGCGCTGGCCGGAGGCCGTGCAGATCGTCATCGACGCCTGCCAGATGCGCCTCGGCCGCCAACGCATCAAGGCCTATCTGGCGCGCGGCTTTATCGTTCTGCTGACGGGTTCCAAGTTCTTCACCGGCCCCGCCTTCAGCGGCGCGCTGCTGCTGCCGGCGCGCTGGTGCGACGGCACGGGTCCGGCGGCAACGGACGGCTTCGGGCTCGAAGATTACGCCAGGCAATCGGACTATCCGCCGTGCTTCGCCGCGCTGCGCGCCCGGCTGGATGCGGCGCCCAACCCGGGGCAATGGCTGCGCTGGGAAGCCGCCTTGCAGGAAATGCGCCGCTACTACGCCCTGCCCTTGGTCTACCGGCAGGGGGTGCTCGCCCGCCTGGCAGAGGAAATCCCGGCGCTGTTGCGCGGCAGCGGACGTTTCGAGGTCCTGACGGCGCCGCCGATCGCGTCTCCCCCCGCTTTCGACGACGAGGAGATGTCGTCCCCGACGATATTCCCCTTCCTGATCAAAAGCGGCGGCGGCTATCTGGTTGACGATGCGGCGCGCGTCTATCGCGCGCTGAGGGGCAAGCTGCCGGCAGGCTTTCCGGATGACGCGGCCCGGGAAGGGCTTCGCCTCGCCGACACCGTTTGCCACATCGGCCAGCCCGTCAAAATCCCCGCGCCCGGCGGCGCCCCCGCCGCCGCGCTCAGGATCTGCATCGGCGCGCGCACCCTGTCGCAAGCCTGGTCCGAGGGACACAGAAGCGCCGGCGATTGCGCCGGAACCATCCTCGAACGAATCCGCACGGTGGTCCGGAAAGCGGATTTGATCGCCGGACATCTCGATCAATCGGCCGCCAGCGGCGCGCCGCGAAGCATCACAACCGGGAGAACAGCGTGACCGCAACCGTTTCCGAACCGCCCGCCGTGGTTCCGTCCCCGCTTCCCTCCGAGCGCATAGGCGTCGCACGCCTGGCCACCATGGCGTATGGCGGACAGGACCTGACCGCCGTGTGGGATCGACTGGCGGCGCAGTACAACGGCGACCCGCAGACGGCCGGAGCGGGCATGGACCTTTCCGTCGTCGCCCAGCTGCTCGGAGACCAGCCGGCCGGTCTGGAAATCCAGCACCGCGTCTTGCAGCAGCAGCGGCTTTATCGTTCGCCCTGCCGCGTGCCGCAGCCGCGTCTGCGGCTGCTGGCGCTCGCCGCGGAACTCGAGATGGGCGGCAACACCCCCATCGAATACCTGACGCAGGATTCGGAGGTGGAACTCACCACCCTTTACATCGTGCCCGGCCTGCCCTTGCCGGACCCCCTGCCCGCACACGACATCGCCATCGTCGCGGCGCCGGACGACCCGCGCTCGCAAGCGGCTTTGGACGAACTGGAACGGCATGCGGCCGTCTGGCCCAGGCCGCTGCTGAACCGCCCCGGCCGTATCCGGCAGATGGATCGCGACCGGCTGTACCGCCTGCTGAACGGCATCCCCGGCTTGCGGATTCCGGCGACCTTCCGTTTCGACAGGCGCGAGCTGGCCGCGGCGGCGGACGGCGTGCTGCGCAACGGCGAGGCCGAGATCGCCTTGCCCGCGATCATCCGCCCGCTCGGTTCCCATGCGGGAAAGGGCCTCGTGAAGATCGAAAGCCCGCAACAGATCGGGCCGTATCTGGCGCAACGGCCGGAGAGCGCCTTCTTCGTTTCGCCCTATATCGACTATGCCGGGGCCGACGGACTGTTCCGGAAATACCGCGTGGTCTGCGTCGACGGGCGGCCTTATGCCTGCCACATGGCCATCCTGGACAAGTGGAACATCTGGTACCTGAACGCCGGCATGACCTCCAGCGACGACAAGCGCCGCCAGGAAGCCGAGTTCATGGCGAATTTCGACGACGGCTTCGGCCGCCGGCACGCGGCGGCCTTCGCCGGGATGATAGGCCGTCTCGGGCTGGACTATTTCATGGTGGATTGCGCCGAGACCAAAACCGGGGAGCTGCTCGTCTTCGAGGCGGACAATACCGCCATCGTCCACGACATGGACCCGCCCGATGTCTTCCCCTACAAAGCGGCGCAAATGCGCAAGATCTTCGACGCCTTCGTTGCCATGCTCTACGCCAGGACGCGCCAAGCCGAGGCGGCCTGAGATTGCCGGACGGCAAGGCCGGCAACGGCGGAACAAACTCCGAGCGGGTTCGATGTACGCATGGACAAGATGACCCTATCCACCTGCGCCGAAAGCGGCCGGCGCCGTGGTTTTGGGCCATCTCACCGTTGCACGTAAACCGCTTGGCGATTTGTTTTGCAAAACGAGTTCGGCGCCCTGGCTGCGCGCAATGGTGTCGGCGATGGACAGGCCGAGCCCCATGCCGCCGGTTTCCCGGCTGCGCGAATGCTCCAGGCGCGTGAAGGGCTGCAGCACCTCCGTCAAAGCCGCCTGCGGAATGCCCGGTCCGTCGTCCTCAACGCAAAACGCGACGGCCTCTGCGGTTTCCGTCACCGAGACGCGGGAGCGCCCGCCATACTTGATCGCGTTGTCGATCAGATTGCGCAGCAGCCGGCGCACCAGTCCCGGCTGCATCCGCACGGGGGTGCGCGGCGCCTCGTCGAAACGCACGTCCTTCCCCAGATCGCGGAATTCCTCCACCACGGAATCGGCCAAAGCCGAGAGATCGACCAAAAGCTGCGGCTCGGTGGACTGACCCAGCCGGGCAAGACTCAGGATTTCATCGACCATTCTCGTCATATCGTCGATCGTCTCGACGACACGTTCGCGCTCGCCGGCCGGCTCGACCGATTCGGCACGGATTCGGAGAGAAGCCAACGGCGTGCGCAGATCGTGGCCGATCGCGCTCAACATGCGGTCCTTCTCCCGAAGAAGGTCCCTCACACGTTGCGCCATGGTGTTGAAGGAACCGATGGCCGCTCGCACGTCCCGCGGCCCCTGCTCGGGGATGGGGCTGAGAACATCTTGCGGCCGCAAATCCTCCGCCGCCCGGGCCAGCAGACGCAAGGGCCGCGAAATTCGCGATGCCCAGAAAAGGGCAATACCGAGCACCGCCACAAACAGAACCGCCTCCGACACGAACACGGGGTTCAAGAACAAAGGCAGCGGCCGGAACGTCAGGAAGCGGCCCTCAAGCCAGGTGCCGTCGGGCAATTGCGCCGCAAAATGGATCTCGTCGTTCATATGGGCCGGCGGCGGGCCGTACCGGCCGAACGGCTGCTCGAATGGAGGGTGCGGCCGCATATCCTGCCCTGCGGGATGCGGCATCGGTTCCGCTTCCACATCCGCGGACGCCTTCATGGCGGGCGGCGGCGGGCCAAAGCCAAAATCCTTTGCCGCCATCGCTTTGTCAGGCGGCCCGTGCCCGGGAAATCCGCCGTGCCTGAACGCCGTGATGGCGGAAAAGCGCAATTTGCGCTTTTTCAAGGCCGTCGCGAGGGTTTCCTCAAGCTGAGGCTCGCGCATGCCGTCTCGAACCGGAGAGCCGTCCGTCAGGCGGAATCGCTGACCGGCCGCGCTGGCGCCGAGCACGACCTCCCGGCGGGCGTTCTTGGGCGTTACCGCCACTTCCTGGACCACTTCCGCAAAGCGGTTGACCGCAGGATCGACGACGATGGACTTCTGCCATTGGTCCGTGACGTTCCTCAGCAGGATGAAAGCGAAAATCTGCGCCACGGAAAGCGCGCCGAATATCAGCAACGCCATCTGCCCGAAGGTGCTCCACGAACCGAAATCGAACCGCCAACGCCTCTTCACGCCTGCCGGACCTCTGCCGTAAAGCAATAGCCGCCGCCCCAGACCGTCTTGATGAAGACCGGGTTCCTGGAATCGGGTTCGATCTTCTTCCTGACGCGGCTGATCATGTTGTCGATGCTGCGATCGAAGGCCGAAGTTTCGCGCCCTTGCGTCAAATCGAGGAGCTGGTCGCGGGTTAGAACGATCTGCGGATGTTCCAGAAAGGCCAGCAGCAGATTGAATTCGCCGGTCGACAGCGGCAGCACGACTTCGTCCTCGCCCACCAGATGGCGTTCGCCCGTCTTCAGTTTCCAACTGCCGAAGCAGAGGGTCTTGCTCGACGGCACCCGCTGCGCGCTTGGCATGGCGTGGGCCCGCCGGATGATCGCCTTCACCCGCGCCAAGAGTTCGCGCGGCGCAAACGGCTTCACCACGTAGTCGTCCGCTCCCATCTCCAGTCCGACGATCCTGTCGGTTTCCTCGGCCCTCGCCGTCAGCAAAACGGTCGGTATGTCGAACTTCTCGCGGATCGACCGGCACAGGCTGAGGCCGTCCTCTCCCGGCATCATGATATCGAGGATGACGAGGTCGAACTTGTAGCGGCCCAGCAGGTGACGCGCCTCCAGCGCGTGCCCCGCCTGGGTGACGCGGAAACCGTTGCTCTTGAAAAAACCGGCCAGCGGTTCGCGGACGCTGCGTTCGTCCTCGACGATCAAAAGGTGGTGCCTGTTGTCCGCTCCGGCGAGCACGCTTTTGGAGGGCGTTTGCTCAGACGTCAGCATTCCCGTCACCTCCGCTCTCCCGTCTGTGTAAAAACGACAAAATCCCAACACCCGGCAGGGACACAATCTCCCTCGCTTTAAAACTTGTAACAAGACGTAACAAACGCCGCCCCTGCACGGGAAAGGCCCGGTTACCCTTACCGCCCCGCAACGGCTGGGTGCACGGAATACTTGTACCGGGAACAAACTGCCGGGGCGGGCATAATCTGCACAGTTTGTCCCGCAGTTGTAACCGGGACCGTCGCGTGACGCCGCCCGCCGCCCTTTCTTCCCGCGCGCGCTGGCACATGGACTGCTTTTCAATCTGCGACCGCACCGCGCGTCGCGGGCGGCACCAACCATGGAGAGTACTATGTCGATAGCCGGCATAGGGTCTTACGGCACGGGGAATACTTCCCAGATGCTGTTGGCCCTGTTATCCAGGCTGGACTCGACGACCTCGACGTCTGCAACCACGGACGAAACGGCGTCAAGTTCGGCAACCACCGCGTCCAACAGCACAGGCGCGATGGAAGGTCCCACCAAACCGAGTCTCAGCAGCATGATCCTGGGCGCGCTGATCGGAATGCAGCAGCAGTCTTCCGACGGTTCGTCCACGTCTTCGTCCACCTCGGCCGACACCTCGACCGATCCGGTGCAAACTTTGTTTTCCGCCATGGATTCGGACGGCAACGGCACGGTGTCGGAATCCGAGATGGAGAACTACATCGAAGCACAGGGTGGAACGCAGAGCGAGGCCGACACGCTTTATACCTCGCTAGACCAGTCGGGCAGCGACGGCATCAGCGAAGACCAGCTGGCGAGCCAGGCTCCGTCTCCGCCGCCCGGCGGACCGGGCGGCGGGCCCGGTGGTCCCGGCGGGCCGGGCGGTCCGGACGGAACTTCGCAGCAGAGCGACGCCTCGGATGACACGAGCGATATCGGCGACGAACTCGTCCAGCTGTTCGACAGCAACGGCGACGGCTCGGTCAGCAAGAGCGAACTCGAAAACTTCGTGACCGAGAACGGCGGCACGACCAACGAGGCCGACGCCTATTACTCGGCCCTCGACACGTCGGGCAGCGGTTCGCTCAGCTCCTCCGACTTCAGCGCCGCCATCAACAAGCTTCAGGATGATCTCTCCAACAACACTTCTGCCCCCGTCCTGATGCTGCTCAACGCATTCGCCGCCTTCAATACGACCAATACGACGTCCACTTCGACGGTGTCGGTGACGGCGTAGTTGCGGTACCAGGAGAGCTTCCCAGCGCTCTCCTGGCGTCCGCCCGGACGGCGAAGCCCCGTGCCAGCGGGCAATGTTGCAACAAGGCGCACACGGCGCCCCCTCTTGGACACCTTGTGACAATTTCCATGCGCCGCCGCCGTGTCAGTCCGCGGCCCGATCCTTATAACCGTGCCGTACAAGTGAGGAGTAATTCTCGTGAAAGCAACCAGTCTCGTTACCGCCGTCTTTTCGCTGGCGCTTGCGGCAGCGGCGGCCACGGCACAGGAACCGCCGCAAGCGCCGCCGCCGGACAAACCTGGGCCCGCCGACAAAGCGGAAATGCGGAAGCACGCCCGCGAGATGTGCAACGATCAATACGCGCACGCCGTCGGCACCCTGAGTTATCTGGAAGCCAGGCTCGCTCTTTCCGAGATGCAGAAGCCGCTGTTCGAGCGCTGGAAGTCGGTGAAGCTGGCAAGCGCCAAGGCGCGTCTTGCGGAATGCGCCGGGCAGCAACCGCCGGAGGGACCGCCCTCCATCATCGATCTCATGAAGTTCGAGGAAAAGTCGATCCGCGACCGCCTCGACGAGATCAAGGCCGAGATGCCTGCGCTGCAGTTTCTCGCCAAGACGTTCAGCGAAGACCAGAAGCACGTGTTCGAAGACGAGGGGACGATGATTCCGCCGGACCCGATGGACGGCCGCCATCCGCCCGGACCACCGTGCGGCGATCACGGGCCCGCAGCGATGAGACAAGACGGGCCTCCGCCGCCGGACGGCAACGCGGCGCCGCTGCAATAGACGCCTCCCCTTCGCCCTTACTCCCACCTGCGAAGGGTGTCCCGCGGACTTCGTCGCCCCCGGCGAAATCCGCGGGATTCTTTTTCATGCAGAGGCAGCGGAAAAATCGGCGGGAAGGCTTTCGCCGTCCCGCCGATCCCATGCGCGAATGGGCGCTAAGCGCCTAACGCTTCGAGAACTGGAAGCTGCGGCGGGCCTTGGGCTTGCCGTATTTCTTGCGTTCCACCGCGCGCGGATCGCGGGTGAGGAAGCCGCCCGGCTTGAGCACGGCGCGCAGCGCCGGTTCGTAGGCCACCAGGGCGCGGCTGATGCCGTGGCGCACCGCGCCCGCCTGTCCGGAGAGCCCGCCGCCCGTGACCGTCACGACCACGTCGAACTGGCCGTCGCGGCCCGCCGCGATCAGCGGCTGGCGCAGGATCATGCGCAGCACCGGCCGGGCGAAATAGAGCTTCTCTTCCTTGTCGTTGATGGTGATGCGTCCCGAGCCGGGCTTGACCCAGACGCGCGCCACCGCGTTCTTGCGGCGGCCGGTGGCATAAGAGCGGCCCTTGGCGTCGCGCTTGGCGATGCCCGGTTCGGAGGCCTGCGCCGCCGGCGCGGCGGGCTTGGCCTTGATCAGCGTCGTTTTCAGATCGCCGAAGCTTTTCACTTCTTCCGCCATGGTCAGGCCGCCTTCACATGATGCTTGGTGTTCTTGGGATTCATCTTGGCCACGTCGAGCATTTCGGGCTGCTGCGCCGCATGGGGATGCTCGGCGCCCGCATAGACGCGCAAATTGGAAAGCTGGCGCCGGCCGAGCGGTCCGCGCGGCAGCATCCGCTCCACCGCCTTCTCGACGATGCGCTCGGGATGCGCCCCGCGCATGATGTCGCCCGCCACCCGCTCCTTGATGCCGCCGATAAAGCCGGTGTGGTGGTAGTACACCTTCTTCTTCAGCTTCTGGCCGGTGAGCACGACCTTGGCGGCGTTGACGATGATGACGTTGTCGCCGCAATCCATGTGCGGCGTGAAGCCGGGCTTGTGCTTGCCGCGCAGGCGCATGGCGACGATCGTGGCGAGGCGGCCGACGACGAGCCCTTCGGCATCGATCATCACCCACTTCTTCTCGATCTCGGAGGCCTTGGCCGAGTAGGTTTTCATGCGGGAAAATCCATAAAAGCGAAGGGCCGTATAGGGGCAACGCCAGGCCCCGTCAAGCGGAAGGGCCCGGAATATAGGGATTTTTATGATGCGGTATCATAATACCGCATCATGTGGGGGATGATACCCCCGATAAATGCAGGGCAATCCAGGCCCTTCACGGCGGACCCTTGTCTCTGCGAAGCATTTCTTTGCGGCGTGGACACGCCGCTGCCGGATGGCCGGGTCGAGCCCGGCCTTGACGGATGGGGAGACTACCGGACCGTCCTTAATGCGAGACCAGGGTCGGGCGTTTGGGCTGCAGCAGCAGGTCCATGGTCACGCCGCCGACGATCCATTCGCGCAGGCGGGTATGGCCGTAGGCACCCGCCACGAAGAGACCTGCCTCGCAATCCCGCGCAAGAGCGTCGAGCTGCTCGGCTTCCAGGCCCTTGAAACCCTCGAAGCGCGCTTCCACGGCCGATATGCCGTGGCGCTTCAGCCAGGCGGTCACGTCGCCGACATGGCGCCGCGCATCGGAAATATCCTGACGCGCTGCGATTTCCACGATGACCACGCGCTTGGCCAGCTGGAGCAGCGGCAGCGCATCGGCCAGCGCCCGGCGGCTTTCGCGCGTGTCCTTCCAGCCGATCACGGCGGTGTCGAGGTTGAGCCGTTCCGTTCCCGGCGGAACCAGCAGCACCGGCCGGCCGGCGTACAACACGATGTCGCCGACATTCATCTTCTGGCTCGGCTCGACCGCCATCCCGGCACAGATGGGCGTGGTGACGACCAGGTCGGCGGCGCGCGCCTGGCGCGCCACGTATTGGGAGCGCGAGTTCCTGGTGATGGTGGAACGCCATTCGAGCGAGGCGGCGCGGCCCTGCAACGCCGCCCGGAAGCTCTGCTCGACTTCCGCAATCCGCCGTTCGGTCGCGTTGCGGTCCACTTCGACGATGTCCTCGCTGGGCATGCCTGCGCCATAGGTCGTCTGCATGGCGGGATAAAGCGGCGGCATCGGTTGCGATACGGCAACCCCGATGACATGGGCCTCGAAGCGTCCGGCAAGATCGCCCGCCACCTCCAAGAGGCCACGGTTGTCCGATCCCAGCTTCATGTGCACCAGCAATGTCTTGTAGTTCACGGCACTCTCCTTGCGGCGGGAAACGCCGACGCAGCCGGTTTTCCCGCCTGTGCCGCCAGCATACGCTTGTGCGCCCCCGCATTGAAGGCCGCAAAGTAGGCACTGCCTCTCTTGCTTTCCTGCGCCGCAATCGAAATAACGGGTGGCAAAGCTGCCTGTATTCGCGCAGCGGCCCTGTTGAAACGCTTCCGGTGCGATGCCCGACTACTCCGACGCGCTGATCAAATCCATCCTGCGCTCCGCCAAGGCGATCGCCATGGTGGGGGCCAGCGGCAACGAGATGCGGCCGAGCTACTTCGCCATGAAGTACCTGCTCGACAAGGGCTATGTCATCCATCCGGTCAATCCGGGCCTGGCCGGCAAGACCATCCTGGGGCAGACCGTCTATGCCGCGCTGAAGGAGGTGCCCGCCCCGGTCGATATCGTGGACATCTTCCGCGGCGCGGCGTTCGCCCCCGCCATCGTGCGCGAAGCCCTGGAAGAGCGCGAACGGCTCGGCTTCAAGGTGGTGTGGATGCAGCTCGGCATCGTCAGCGAGGAAGCCCGGGAACTGGCCGAAGCCGCAGGCCTCACCGTCATCATGGACCGCTGCCCCAAGATCGAATACGGCCGCCACTCCGGCGAGATCGGCTGGCTGGGGGTGCATCGCAAGGTCATCGACAACCGCAA
>Ga0187810_10000031_pt1 | contig 65823 bp, 68 predicted proteins | sample NC_wetland_sal_i_9_FD_132963 | JGI IMG/M metagenome (GOLD analysis project Ga0187810, IMG submission 132963) | Wetland sediment microbial communities from Neuse River Estuary, North Carolina, USA - ASW_5 | ecosystem: Environmental > Aquatic > Freshwater > Wetlands > Sediment | place: USA: North...
CGACCGGCCCGACATTCTCGCTGCGGATGAGGCGCAGCCAGTCGAGACGCTCGCTATCCTTGAGCTGCCGTGGCGTCGGGTTCACGCGCGTTTTTTCCCGAAGCTGATCTTGGATTCGGTGCCGTCCAACAGGCGCCGGATGTTGACGGTGTGGCGCAGGATCACCAGCAACGCGATCACCAGCACGACGGCCATGGGCTCCGCCTCGCGCAGGCCCGCGAGCCACGCATAGACCGGCACCGACACCGCCGCGATCAGCGCCGACAGCGAGGAATAGCGCCAGATCGCCGCCGCGACGACCCAGGTCGCCACCGCCGCCAGTCCCACCGGCCAGGCATAGGCCAGGAACACGCCCGCCGACGTCGCCACGCCCTTGCCGCCCTTGAATTTGAGCCAGAGCGGGAACATGTGGCCGAGCACCGCGCTTACCGCCGCGGCAGCGGCGGCGTGAGGGCCGAATTGCCGCGCGACCAGCACCGCGGCCGCGCCCTTGCCGATGTCGAACACCAGCGTCACCAGGGCCAATCCGGCATTGCCGGTGCGCAGCACGTTGGTGGCGCCGATATTGCCCGAGCCGATGGCGCGCACGTCGCCCAGCCCGGCGAGCCGGGTCAGCAACAGGCCGAACGGGATCGAGCCCAGCAAATAAGCCAGCAGCGCGGTCGCGTAAACCAACGGATCGGACATCGATTGTTCCTGGGGGCGGTTTCGGGGTTCAGGCCGCGGCGGTGAAAATGCCGCGGCCGCCGACCACGGTCCTGAGCGCCCGGCCCTGCGCCGGGCGGCCGTCATAGGGCGCGTTCTTGCACTTGGATAGGAACTTGCTCACGTCGATGCGCCACGGCCGGTCGAGATCAAATATCACGAAATCGGCAGAATCTCCCACCGCCAGCTTGCCGGCGTTGAGGCGCAGGATCTCGGCCGGGCGCTGGGACAGCGCGCGCAGCACCTGGAGCAGCGGAAGCGCGCCGTTGTGATGGAGCTCGAGCGACAGCGGCAGCAGGGTTTCGAGCCCGACGATGCCGGGCTCGGCCGAGGTGAAGGGCAGGCGCTTCGATTCCTGGTCCTGCGGCGCGTGGTCGCTGGCGATGGCGTCGATGGTGCCGTCCTTGAGGCCTTCGACCACCGCCTTGCGGTCTTCCTCGCTCCTGAGGGGCGGCGACACCTTGGCGAAGGTGCGGTAATCGCCCACCGCGGTTTCGTTGAGCGCGAAATAATGCGGCGCGGTATCGCAACTGACCGCCAAGCCGCGCGCCTTGGCGCAGCGGATCGCATCGATCGCGCCTGCGGTCGAGACGTGCGCGGCGTGATAGCGCCCGCCGGTGATCTCGACCAGGCGCAGATCGCGCTCGACCATGATGGCTTCGGCCGCCGCGTTGATGCCGGGCAGGCCCAGCCGCGTGGCGATCTCGCCCTCGGTCACGGCGCCGCCCGTGGCCAGGCTCGGCTCTTCCGGATGCTGGACGATGAGCAGATCGAAGGTGCTGGCGTAGGAGAGCGCGCGGCGCATCACCAGCGCGTCGGATATCGCGCGGGTGCCGTCGGTGAAGGCGACGGCGCCCGCTTCCGCCAACAGCCCGAACTCGGTCAGCTCCTTGCCCAAAAGGCCCTTGGTGGCGGCGGCATAGGTCCTGATCTTGGTCAGCCCGATCTCGCGCGCGCGCCGCGCCACGAATTCGACCAGCGCGTGCTCGTCGATCACCGGCGCGGTGTTGGGCAGCATGGCCATGGTGGTGACGCCGCCGGCGGCCGCCGAATTGGCGCCGGTCTCGAGCGTCTCCTGGTACTCGTCGCCGGGTTCGCGCAGCTGCACGCGCATGTCGACCAGGCCGGGCGCGAGACACGCTCCGCCGCAATCGACGGTCTCGATGTCCTTGCCCAGCCCGTCGCGCCCGAGTTTGGGGCCAAGCGCCGCGATCTTGCCGTCCACCGCCAGGATTTCGCCCTTGGCATCGAGCTTCGTTGCCGGGTCGAGCAGCCGGGCATTGGTATAGAGCGTGCGGCCGGTCATGGCGCGGCTTGGCCGTTGCGGCGGTCGCGGGTCAAGGTATCGAGGCAGGCCATGCGCACCGCCACGCCCATCTCGACCTGCTGCTGGATGACGCTGCGGTCGATGTCGTCGGCCACGTCGGTGTCGATTTCGACGCCGCGATTCATCGGCCCGGGATGCATGATAAGCGCGTCGTCCTTGGCGGCCTCCAGCTTGGCGTAGTCGAGGCCGTAGAAGTGGAAATATTCGCGGATCGAAGGCACGTAGCTGCCATGCATGCGCTCGGTCTGGAGCCGCAGCATCATGATGATGTCGGCGTCTTCGAGGCCTTTCTTCATGTCGGTATGGACCTCGACGCCGAGCCGCTCGATCGCGGCCGGCAGGAGCGTGCGCGGCGCCACCACCCGCACATGGGCGCCCATGGTGTTGAGCAGCGCGATGTTGGAGCGCGCGACCCGGCTGTGCAGGATGTCGCCGCAGATCGCCACGGTCAGGCCCTGGATCCGGCCCTTGCGCCGGCGCATGACCAGCGCGTCCAACAGCGCCTGGGTCGGGTGTTCGTGGCTGCCGTCGCCGGCGTTGATGACCGCACAGCTGACTTTCTCCGACAGGAGCTTCACCGCGCCCGATTCGGGATGGCGCACGATCAGCACCTCGGGATGCATGGCGTTCAACGTCATCGCGGTATCGATCAGCGTCTCGCCCTTTTTGATCGAACTCGCCTGGGCCTGCATGTTGATGACGTCGCCGCCCAGGCGCTTGCCCGCGAGCTCGAAGGAGGTGCGGGTGCGGGTCGAATTCTCGAAGAACAAATTGATGATGGTGCGGCCGCGTAAGAGCGCCAGCTTCTCGCCGCGTTGGCGGCTTTGCTCGACGTAAATCTCGGCCAGGTCGAGGAGATAGGTGATTTCGCCGGGGGAAAGCCCTTCGATCCCCAGCAGATGACGGTGGGGAAACGGGTCGTTCGGCGCGCCAATGGTCATTAAAGGCGGGACTATAGAGGGTGCACCCCGCTCCGCGCAAGCCGGTCCAGCAGCCCCTGGAGAATATAGGCGGCGGCGGCGCGGTCGACGATCCGGGCGCGGCGCGCGCGGCTGAGATCGGCCTCGATCATGCCGCGTTCCACCGCCGCGGTGGACATGCGCTCGTCCCAGAAGGTTAACGGCAAGTCGAGCTGCGCCAGCAGGTTCTTGGCGAATTGGCGCACGCCCTGGGCGCGCGGGCCTTCGCCGCCCGCCAGCGCCAGCGGCAGGCCCACGACGATGCCGCCGACGCCGTGCTTCGCCACCTCCTGCCGGATGCGCGCCAAATCGTCGCGGAAACGGGTGCGGCGGATGGTGTCGAAGGGAGTCGCGATCACCAGGCGCGTGTCGGAGAGCGCCATGCCGATGGTCTTGGTGCCGACATCGAGGCCCAGGAGCCGCTGGCCCTGTTTCAGATGCGCCTTGAGGTCGGTCGGGTTGCAGATCGGCATGTCGGGTGTTAGGACATCTACCTTATGGCGTTGGACAAGGCCACCGTCGCGCGCATCGCCAATCTCGCGCGCATCAAGCTGCCCGAAGCCGAACGCGAAGCGATCGCGGGCGAGCTGTCGAAAATCCTCGCCTGGATCGAGCAGTTGAACCAGGTGCCGACCGACGGCGTCGAGCCGATGGCCAGCGTCGCGCACATGAAGCTGCCGATGCGCGAGGACAAGGTCACCGACGGCGATTGCCGGGACAAGATTCTCCAGAACGCGCCCCAGGCGGCGAACGGCTTCTTCGCCGTGCCCAAGGTGGTCGAGTGAGCGCGCTCACCGCTCTCACGCTTGCCCAGGCGCGCGACGGCTTGAAGCGCAAGGACTTCACCGCGCGCGAACTGTCCTTGGCCTATATCAAGGCGGTGGAAGCCGCGCGGCCCTTGAACGCCTTCCTCAAGGAAACGCCGGAACGCGCGCTCGCCATGGCCGAGGAATCCGACGCGCGCCTGGCCAAGGGCCGGGCGCTGCCGCTCGACGGCGTGCCCATCGCGGTCAAGGATTTGTTCTGCACCGAGGGCGTCGAGACCACCGCCGGCTCGAAAATTCTCAAGGGCTTCGTGCCGCCTTATGAATCGACCGTCACGGCCAATCTCTGGCGCGCGGGCGCCTGCATGCTGGGCAAGACCAATCTCGACGAATTCGCCATGGGCTCGTCCAACATCACCAGCGCCTATGGTCATGTGGAAAGCCCGTGGCGCCGGCCCGGCGACAACCGGCCCTTGGTGCCGGGCGGCTCCTCCGGCGGCTCGGCGGCGGCGGTGGCGGCCCGCGCGGCCTTGTCAGCCATCGGCACCGATACCGGCGGCTCGATCCGCCAGCCGGCGAGCTTCTGCGGCATCGTCGGCTTGAAGCCCACCTACGGCCGCTGCTCGCGCTGGGGCATCGTCGCTTTCGCCTCCTCGCTCGACCAGGCCGGGCCGATGACGCGCGACGTGCGCGATGCCGCCATCATGCTCCAGGCGATGGCCGGGCACGATCCGCGGGATTCGACCTCGGCCGATATGAAGGCGCCGGATTTCGAGCAGGCGGTGGGCCAGAGCGTCAAGGGCCTCAAGATCGGCATTCCCAAGGAATACCGGATCGACGGCATGCCGAAGGAGATCGAGGCGCTGTGGCAGCGCGGCATATCCTGGCTCAAGGATGCCGGCGCCACGGCGGTCGAGATCAGCCTGCCCATGACCCGCTACGCGCTCGCGACTTATTACATCATCGCTCCGGCCGAGGCCTCGTCCAACCTCGCGCGCTATGACGGGGTGCGCTTCGGTTTGCGCGTGCCGGGGGAGACCCTGGATGAAATGTACGAGAACACGCGCGGCGCGGGCTTCGGCGCCGAGGTCCGCCGCCGCATCCTGATCGGCACCTATGTGCTGTCGGCGGGATATTACGACGCCTATTACCTGAAGGCGCAGAAGGTGCGGACGCTGATCGCGCGCGATTTCGACCAGGCCTTCCAGGCTTGCGACGCGATCCTGACGCCGACCGCGCCCTCGGCCGCCTTCGCCATCGGCGAGAAGATGGACGATCCGATAGCCATGTATCTGAACGACGTCTTCACCGTGCCGGTGAACCTGGCCGGGCTGCCGGGCATTTCCGTGCCGGCGGGCTTGTCGGGCGAGGGACTGCCGCTGGGCCTGCAAGTGATAGGGCGAGCCTTCGACGAGGCAATGGTGCTGCGCGTCGGCTCGGCCATCGAAAGCGCTGCCAAGTTCGAGGCGAAGCCGCAATTCATGGCGGGCAAGGCATGACGATCAAGGGCAAGAGCGGCGACTGGGAGGTGGTGGTGGGATTGGAAATCCACGCCCATGTGACCTCGAAGGCCAAGCTGTTCTCGGGGGCTTCGACCACCTTCGGAGCACCGCCCAACACCCAGGTCTCGACCGTCGACGCGGCTTTTCCCGGCATGCTGCCGGTGATCAACCGCTTCTGCGTCGAGCAGGCGGTGAAGTCCGGCCTCGGCCTCAACGCCCAGATCAATCTTACCTCGGTGTTCGACCGCAAGAATTATTTCTACGCCGATCTGCCCGCCGGATATCAGATTTCGCAATATTCCCGGCCGATCGTCGGCAAGGGCAAGATCGTCCTCGACATGCCGGACGGGAGCCCGCGCGAAATCGGCATCACGCGCCTGCATCTCGAACAAGACGCGGGCAAGAGCCTGCACGACCAGCATCCGAGCCAGACCTATGTCGATCTCAACCGCGCCGGCGTGGCGCTGATGGAAATCGTCTCCGAGCCGGACATAAGGAGCGCCGAGGAAGCCGGGGCTTATCTCAAGAAGGTGCGCTCCATCCTGCGCTATCTCGGCACCTGCGACGGCAACATGGAAGAGGGCAGTTTGCGCTGCGACTGCAACGTCTCGGTGCGCAAGCCCGGCGGCAAGCTCGGCACGCGTTGCGAGATCAAGAACGTCAATTCGGTGCGCTTCGTCATGCAGGCGATCGACTACGAGGCGCGAAGGCAGATCGGCGTGCTGGAGGAGGGCGGCAAGATCGACCAGGAAACCCGCCTGTTCGATGCGGCCAAGGGCGAAACCCGCCCGATGCGCTCCAAGGAGGAATCCCACGACTACCGCTATTTCCCCGATCCCGATCTGCTGCCCTTGGTCCTGGACAAGGCATGGGTGGAGAAGCTGAGAGCTGGCCTGCCCGAGCTGCCCGACGCCAAGAAGGCGCGCTTCGTCAAGGACTACAAGCTCTCACCCTATGACGCCGGGGTGCTGGCGGGCGAGCGGGAAGACGCCGAATATTTCGAGATCGTGGCCAAAAGCCGCGACCCGAAGCTCGCCTCGAACTGGGTGACGGTCGAATTGTTCGGCGTGCTCAACAAGTCCGGCAAGACCATCGCGGATTCGCCGGTCAAGGCCCAGGATTTGGGCGAACTCATCGATTTGATCGCCGACGGCACGTTGTCGGGCCGTTTGGCCAAGGACGTGTTCGCCGCCATGGTCGAGACCGGCAAGGACGCCAAATCCATCGTCGCGGCGAAGGGCCTGAAACAGGTCACCGATGCCGGCGAAATCGAACAGGCGATCGACGCCGTGCTGGCGAAGGAGCCGGCCGCTATCGCCAAGTACCGTGCCGGCAACGCGAAGCTGCTGGGCTATTTCGTCGGCCAGGTGATGAAGGCGACCCAAGGCAAGGCCAACCCGGCCATGCTCAACGAGTTGTTGAAGAAGAAGCTTTCGGGCTGATCGGCTGCAATGCAGCCGTGCGGGCTTTGACCCTCATCCTGAGCTTGTCGAAGGACGCTCAGCCTGAGGAAATGTTTTGCGTGGCATTAAGAAAATCGCCTCACCCTGAGCGCAGTCGAAGGGCGCGGGATGGTTTTCCAGAACTTGTTACTTCTTCTCCACCCGCCCATAGGTGTCCTCGAAGCGGATGATGTCGTCCTCGCCCAGGTAGTTCCCCGACTGCACTTCGATCACGTGCAGCGGAATCTTGCCCGGGTTTTCGAGCCGGTGCGCCGTGCCGAGCGGGATATAGGTCGACTGGTCCTCGTACAGCGTGACCTCCTCATTGCCGCGCGTCACCTTGGCGGTGCCCTGCACCACCACCCAATGCTCGGCGCGGTGCTGGTGCTTCTGCAAGCTGAGCTTGGCCCCCGGCTTGACCATGATGTGCTTCACCTGCACCCGCTCGCCGTTGTGGATCGAGCGGTAGGTGCCCCAGGGGCGATGCACCAGCGGATGGGTGGTAAGCTCGTCGCGCCCGGATTTTTCGAGCCGCGCCACCAGTTGCTTGATGTCCTGAGCGCGGTCGCGGCGCGACACCATCACCGCGTCGGGCGTCACCACCACCACCAGATCCTCGACGCCGAGCACGGCCAGCAAGCCGCTTTCGGCGCGCAGATAGTTGTTGCGGGAATCCTCGGCGATGACGTCGCCGAGCGCGACATTGCCGTCCTTGTCCTGCTTGCCGATCAGCCACAGCGCGTCCCAGGTGCCGACATCGCTCCAGCCGATCTCGCACGGCACCACCGCCGCGTGCTGGGTGTGTTCCATCACCGCGTAATCGATTGACAGGCTTTCGGCCTTGGCGAAAGCGGCCTTGTCGAGCCGCACGAAATCGAGATCGTGCTTGGCCTTGTCGAGCGCGGCGCGGCACGCCGTCACCATCGCCGGCTTGAGCCGCTCCAGCTCCTTCAGGTAGAGCGCGGCAGGGAAAAGGAAAATGCCGCTGTTCCAGACATAATCGCCGGACGCGGCATAGGTCTTGGCGCGCGCGGTGTCGGGTTTCTCGACGAAGGCGGAAACCGCGAAGACGCCGTTTAATCCCGGCAGCGCGGGCCCGCGCTTGATGTAGCCATAGCCGGTTTCGGGCCGCGTCGCCTTGATGCCGAAGGTCACGAGATTGCCCTGGCGCGCGGCCGAGGATGCGCGGTCAATGGCGGCGAGGAAGGCCGGGGCGTCGGTGATGGCGTGGTCCGAGGGCATCACCAGCAGCAGCGCCCCGGGTGAAGCCGCCAGGGTCAGCGCCGCGACGCAGGCGGCGGGCGCGGTGTTGCGGCCCATCGGCTCGAGGATGATGGAATGGGGGAAAATCCCGGCCAGGCGCAGCTGTTCGGCCACGATGAAACGGTGTTCGTCGTTGGCGACCAGCAGAGGAGGCGCGAAGCGCGATTTGTCGGCGACGCGCAAAGCCGTCTCTTGCAACAGCGATTTCTCCGACACCAGCGGCAAAAGCTGCTTCGGATAAAGCGCGCGCGACATCGGCCACAATCTTGTGCCCGAGCCGCCGGACAGGATCACCGGATGAATCTGCGGAGCCGCCATCTCATGCCTTTCGCGGATGCATCTTAACGCATGAGACGCGGTTCAAGGGACCGCCATGAATAGGCCGGCGGGAATCCTGCCGAGACTCGCGGCGCTGCCGGAGCATCGCCGGATTCGCCGCAAAACCGCCGGCGGAAGGCGCTTAGGCCAGAGCGGCGCGCGGACGGCCGGGCCGGCGCAGCGTGGCGCGGGCGAAAGACGCGACGTTGTCGACCCCGCCGCGTTCGAGCGCGCTCAACTCCTCCTTGCAACGCTCGAGGAACTGCTGGTCCCGCGCGTCCTCGCGGTCGGAGATGTCCATGTAGCTGAGCTTGATCTCGACGAGATCGAGCAGCATTTCGACGGTACGCTTTGACAGACCCATGATTCCCTCCACTCTCTGAACGATCACTCCCGGAACAATTGTGCCGATGATCGGGCTTTATTCGTTAAAATGCGGTGAACCGAATAAGCGGCTATTCAGAGAAAAATGCCGTGGGGTTGTTTGGTAATTTCTTGTTAAGCATGGGCGCGAGGGGCGCGTTGACACCCCGGGATGCGGCCTATAGAACGGCTTTGGCATACGCCGTGAACGACACCACTCATCAGCGGAGAGGTGGCCGAGTGGCTGAAGGCGGCGGTTTGCTAAACCGTTATAGGGCCCTAAAGCCCTATCGAGGGTTCGAATCCCTCCCTCTCCGCCACTTTTTCTAAAACGCCTCAGAAACCCTGGGGATTTTCGACGCCCAAACTGTCTCGCTTCCAATGCCGGCGCGGCAACGTGGTAAAGTAGGAGAAAGCATCTAAAAAATATCAGGGGGGCCGGGCGATGAAGGGTTCGATAGACCAAACCGATCGGGAAATACTCGGCTACAGCCGCTACGTCGTGCTGGTCGCGGCCTTCTTTGCGATGTTCATCATCAGTCCCTTCGAATACGCGTGGAGCTCCATGTCGGGGCATATCGGCGCGATCTACGGCTGGTCGCATGAGCAGGTGGCCTTGATGTTCACGCTGTTCATCATCTTCCAGTCGGTCGGCATGCTGCCCGGCGGCATGTTGCGCGACAGATACGGGCCGCGCTGGACCACGGCCGTGGCCGGCCTCTTTTCCGGGCTCGGCATCCTGTCCATCGCGCTCGGGCCCTCCTATCCGCTGGTCCTGGCGCTCTGGTGCGTGGGCAGCTTTTTCACCGGTTTCATCTACAACAACGCGGTCAGCACCGGGAATAAATGGTTTTCCGACCGCCGCGGAGTCATGACCGGCCTGATCGCCGGCGCTTTCTCGTGGGGCTCGCTGCCTTTCATCTTTCCGATCCGCGCCATACCCGGCACGGCGCCGCCCGAAACGTTCTTCAACGTCATCTACGTGATGGCCGCGCTCATCGGCGGCGTGACGGTCGTCGCGGCCTTGTTGATGAAGGACCCGCAAGCGGGCTGGAAGCCCCCGGGCTGGGTCCCCAAGACCAAGGCGATCGCGCGCCCCTCGCAGCACAATTACACCGTTGGCGAGGCGCTGAAGACGTGGCAGATGTGGGTCCTGATCGTCTCCTTCATCCTGATTTCGAGCGCCGGTCTCGCCGGCATCAGCAAGATGGTCGCCTATTCCAACAGCTTCCATTTCGCGGCGACGGCGGCGACCGCGGCCGCCGGCGGCATCGCCGTCGCCAACGGCTTCGGCAAGCTCGGCCTCGGCGCGCTGTCGGAACGGTTCGGAGCCGAGAACATGATGATCGTCAGCTACGCCGCCTGCGGCCTGCTGCTGTTCGGAACGGTTTTCGCCGGAAATACCGGCAATGAGGCGCTGTTCGTCTGTTCCGCCATCCTGGCCATCTTCTTCTGGGCCTCGCTGTTCTCGCTCTTCCCGATCACCATCGGGCATTATTTCGGCGAAGCGGCGGCGGGCGGAAATTACGGCATGCTCTACGCCATCGCCAAGGGGTCGGGCGGCATCTATGGCGGCATCCTGTCGACCATCCTCATCGTCCAGCACGGCTTCAGCTTCGCCATCAGCATCGCGGGATTCATGGCGATCGTCGCGGGTCTGCTGATCATTCCGTTGAAGTTCAGCCCGCCCGTCTGGGATCGGGATTCCGGAAGGCCGGCGCGGGTGCTGCCGGAGGGAAGCCGTTGATGTATGTCGCGAATGCCAAGCGCCTGACGAACGAGGGCGCCAGGAAGATGATGGAAACCGCCATCGCCAAGGCCAAGCAAGCCGGCATCGCGGTTTCGATCGCCATCACCGATTCGGGCGGGCATCTCATCTTGCTCGAACGGATGGAAGGCGGGCGGTTCCACTCGGTGCATTCGGCCATGACCAAGGCCATCTGCGCGGCTTCGAACAAGCGTCCAACCTCCTCGCGCGGCGCGCAGGGGCAGCAACTCGATGTCGTTCACGCGCTGGGGCTGGCGCTCGCCGCCGGCCCGGAACGGTGGACCGCGATGGAAGGCGGTTGTCCCATCATATCCTCCGGCGAATGCATCGGCGGCATCGGCATCGCCGGCGGCGACTGGGCCACGGACGAGCGCATCGCGCAACAAGCGGTCGAAGCGATCGGCGCAAGCCATGGCGGTTGAGCCGTTACGCGTTGCTTCCATCGGCATGGGCTGGTGGTCCGACGTGCTGGCCGACGCGATCAAGCGTTCCGGCAAGCTTAAGATCATCGCCTGCTATTCCCGCTCGGAACAAAAGCGCGCCGCCTTCGCCGCCAAATACGCTTGCCGCGCCTATGCGAGTTATGAAGCCGTTCTCGCCGACAAGGATGTCGAGGCGGTCATCAATACGACCCCGAACGGCGTGCACCTTGAAACCACGCGCGCGGCGGCCGATGCGGGCAAGCATGTCTTTCTCGACAAGCCGATCGCCAACACGGTCTCCGACGGCCGCAAGATCACCGAGCTCTGCCGCCAGGCGGGAATCGTGCTCGCCTTGGGTTATCAACGCCGCCGGGAAAGCCAGTTCCGCTGGATCAAGCGCCAGATCGACGACGGCGTATTCGGCAAACTGGTCAATGCCGAAGCCAATATCAGCCGCGATCGTCTTGGCAAGATCGATCTGGGCTCGTGGCGTTACCAGGCCGCCGGGATGCCGGGCGGCGTGATGCTGCAGATCGGCATCCATTACACCGACGTGCTGGAATATCTGATCGGGCCGGTCAAGGCGGTCAGCGGCCAATTCATGCGGTTGGTGTTGCCGGGCGACAACCCGGACGTCGCCAGCCTCGTGCTGGAGCACGAGAACGGCGCGCTCTCCACGCTGAATGCCAGCTACGCCTCCGCGTCCGAATACTATCTGATGAACATCTACGGCAAGGAGGCTACGGCCTATTACGACATGTTCGGCGGCCTCAGGATGCTCAAGCGCGGCGAGGAACGGCCGGTCAATGTCCCGTTCGCGAACAAGGACACGATCGCCGAGGAGCTTGAGGAGTTCGTACGTGCCGTTCGCGGCGGCGGGAGCCCGGAGGTGGGCGGCGAATACGCAACGACATCGCTCGCCGTGATTCGCGCCGGTATCCTGTCCGCGCGCGAGGGCCGCCGCGTCGAAGTTGCGGAAATCCTGGCCAAGGATTGACCCTAAAATAAGGCGAGTTTGCCTGAGCCCGTCCTCAGGCGCCGAGCGCCTGCGCGATCTCGGCGTTGGTCATCGGCCAGCCGACGGTCCGCGACATCAGGTCGAGCGCGAAGCGGTGCATCGCTTCGCCGTCCATGGTGTCCACCGCGTCTGCGGCGATCACGACGCGGAAATCGAGATTGGTGGATTCAAAAGCGCCGCACAGCACGCAGGACGTGGTGTTGATGCCGGCGAGGATCAGCGTCTCGGCCTTGAGGCGGCTCTTCAAGAGGAACAGCAGGCCGGTGCCGAGATAGGGGCTGTAGCGCTTCTTGCCGCGGACGACGTAGTCGCGCGAATTCAGCAGCTCGGGGATCACCTCGGTGCCGCGGCTGCCGGCCAGGTTGTGATTGAGCACGCCCTGGCGCGTCTTGCGCTTGTTGTCGCCTTCCTCGCCGCGCCAGAACGGGTTGCTGGCGATCTCGCCGCCGTCGCGGTATTCGGACACGACATGCACGATCGGCACGCCGCGCACGCGCAGCGCGCCGAACAATGCGGCCGACCGGGCGATGACCGGGCCGCAGCGTTCGGCCGGCAGCGGCAGCGTCGCGACAGCCGGGTCGAGATGGCCGCGATGCATGTCGATGGCGACGCAGGCCGTCGTCTTGGCGTCGAGTCGAATCATGCCGTCTCCCCGATTGGCCGGGAACCTTAGCTTATCCGGGATATGCCACAAACGGTCATTCCGAATGATGAGGCCACCCGCGCGCCGGCATGGCCGCGCCGACAAACCCCGCCATATCCACCCTAATTCGTCGCGCTGGTTCGGGGGTCAGCTCGAGAATCCCGGCTTGATGTAGATCAAGGACCCACCAAAACGATTGTGGTCTTTGGTTCGATGGGGGTTCGCAGGCTTAAGGTTGAGCTTTGAAGCGGCAAACACTCATGCTGTTGCGGCGTCGGCGCGCCAATGGGTCCGATGCGGCAACGATCTACCGACAGGAGGAAATGCGATGAAGAGGTTATGGGGCGTTCTCGCGATTTTAATGTTTTGCAGCGTGTTCGGTCAGGGCGTCACCAGGGCGGATGAACCCAAGAATATCAAGGTGGGCATCCTGCTTCCGCTCACCGGAACGTTTGCGGCGGTCGCCGAAACCCAGAAACAGGGGGCGCTGCTGGCGGTGGATGTCATCAACAAGCGGGGCGGGCTCAAAATGCCCTGGGGCAAGGTCACGGTGGAAGGCATTGTCGACGACGACGAAGCCAAGCTGGATGTCGGCGTCCGGCGCTACCGCTACATGGTTTCAGAAGGCGTCAAGGGAGTAGGCGGGCAGACCTGGGCCCCGCTCGCCTACGCCATCAACTCCATCGCCATCAAGGAGCCGATGCCTTACTTCCCGGTGTGCGTGATGTCAAAAGAGGGCTTTCAGAAAGGCAAGCTCGCCGATTCAACCTTCGCGGTGGCCTATAGCCCCTGGACGGTCGGATATATGGCCGGCACCTCCGCCGTCAAAACGCTCGGCAAGAAGCGCATCTTCTTCCTGGCCCGTTCCGACAGCTTTGGTTGGGACATCCGGGACGGCGTCTATGACGCCGCCAAGCAATACGGCGGAGAGATCGTCGGCTATGACGAGGTGTCGCTGGGAACCAGCGACTTCACGACCACCTTGCAGAAGGTCCAGGCGGCAAAGCCGGATGTTTTCATATTCGCGCAATTCGGTGCCGATGCCGTGGCGCTTCTGAAACAAATCCATGAGATGGGTCTGAACAAGGACATGACCGTCTTCAACGCTTTCATCACCAACGTCGTCGCCAAAGGCGTGCCGGCCGAGGCTCTGCAAGGCGTCTACGCGATGCATTATTTCTACTATGACCTGAGCAGCCTCCCGGACAAGGCGGTGGCAAAGAGCGCGCAAGAGTTCACCGAACTGTTCCGCGCGAAATACCACAACCCACCCGATGCCTATGCGGCGATCTCGTACATCGCCTATATGGAGATGTTCAGGGGGTTCGAGGCGGCCAAATCCTTCGATCCGCAGAAGGTGTCCGCCGCTCTGATGGCCGGCAACGGCGACTTCAACACGGTCAAAGGGCCTGCCCACTGGCGGCAGGACCACGCGGCCGTTTACAAGTACGCCGCTTTCCTGGTTAAAGGGAAAGGCCCCGGCGAGCAGAAAAACGAATGGGATCTTTTCACGGTGGTGGGTTCTCTGGGCGGCGACACCGTCATGCCGACGCTCCAGTCGCTCGGTTACTGAACCCTTTTCTGCCCCAGGGCAGGCGTAACCCGCATCCCGCGGGGCGCAGCTCGTCAGTGTCCTCCCCGGCGCATGTTTTCCGCATGCGCCGGGGATGGCCATCGGAAAAGGCTCAGACGTGAGTGCGGATGCACGCGCCGAGATCATCAGGGCGGAAGGCGTTACGAAAAGTTTCGGCGCATTGGTGGCGGTCAACCAGGTCAATTATCGGCTGCAGGAAAATGAGGTCGCCGGAATCATCGGCTCGAACGGCGCCGGCAAGACCACGTTTTTCAATCTTCTGACGGGATACTATACGCCCGACGAGGGATCGATCCTCTACCGAGGTGAAGACGTCACCCGCATGACGCCTCAAGAACGGGTCGCCCGGGGAATAATGCGCACCTTTCAGCTGACGGCCACTTTCGACAATTTGAGCGTGATCGACAATCTGGTGCTCTCCTTTTTCAGGGCACACAGGAACTCGTCGTTGCTTCGGTTGGTTCTCAACACCTGCAAGACACAGCGTGAAGAACCGAAGATCGTCGATGCGTTGGAAACTTTCGACCTGCAGGATGTGCGCGACAGGCAGGTCAAGCACCTCAGCCTGGGTGAAAAGAGGCGCCTGGAAATCGCCATGGCTATTCTGGCCGAGCCCAAGGTGCTGCTGCTCGACGAACCCCTGGCGGGGCTGGCCGAACCAGAGATTAAGGGAGTCCTGGACGTCCTGCGCGGGCGCGCCGGCCAACAGACCATTTTGATCGTGGAGCACAAGATCTCCCATGTGCGGGAATTCCTGCAACGACTCACCGTCATGCACGAAGGCCGGATCATCGCCGACGGCGGGTGCGAGGAATGTCTGCGGGACCCGGAAGTGCGAAGAAGCTATTGGCAGATCGAAACCTCCGGCGAAACGAACGGGACCGCCGTTTCATGATGAACGGGCACGACATCCTGACGGTTGCCGGGTTGAACGTCTCGTACGGCGAATCGAAGGTGCTCTTTGATGTCGGCCTGAACGTCCGGCCGGGCCAGGTCGTCGCTTGCGTCGGCAGAAACGGGGCCGGCAAGACCACCCTGCTCAAGAGCATCGCCGGCTTCGTGAAACCGACCTCGGGATCGATCACGTCGGACAAGACCAGCCTGATCGGCCTGGCGGCCTTTGTCATCGCCGGCATGGGCGTCAAATACATCCCCCAGGACAAGAAAGTGTTTTCCGATCTGACGGTCAGGGAAAACCTCGAGCTCGGCAGCTATGCGACCAAGGATTACAATTGGGATCAGGTCACCAACTATTTCCCCAAGCTGAAACAGCTCATGGACCGCAAGGCGGGATATCTGAGCGGCGGCGAGCGTCAGATGCTGATGATCGGCCGCGCGATACTTGGCAGCCCCGCATTGTTGTTGATCGACGAGCCCACGGAGGGGCTGGCCCCCAGCATCGTGGAGAACCTGAAGGACGTTTTCCGGGACATGAGCAAGAAAACGGCGCTGGTGATCGTCGAGCAGAACCTCCCGCTGGTGTGCGCGATCGCCGACAAGGTTTACGCCTTGAACGACGGACGGGTCATGGCGGAGATCGCCGACCGCGAGTCGATCAGGCCCGAAATTTGCGAAAAGTATCTCTAGAGACCCTCCAGGCGGTGCAATCAACGGTTTGGGGAGGATCGAGTTTGGGAAGGCGAACCATGTTTCAAAGACGCGGCCCGGCAGTGCCAGGTCCGGCATCGGGCAGAGCGCTCGCCGAAACCGCAACCAAGAGGGTCGTCGGGGGGAACCGGCGATGAACGTCTTGAGATGGTGGTGGGGCCTGTTGCTGGCGTTCTCGCTGCTGGCCCTCATGCGCGTATTCCTGCCGCTGCCCTTCGCCAACGAGATCGTGATCTTTTCGATCTACACCATCGGCTGTAACTTTCTGCTCGGACGCGTCGGCCTCTTGTCGTTCGGTCAGCCGGCCTATCTCGCGGTGGGCGCCTATGCGGCCGCGTTTTATTTCTATTACTTCGGTGCCAATCCCTACATCGGCATTCTGATCGGCATCGTGGCGGGGATTATCGTGTCCCTCGCCGTCGGTTCGCTGTTCGTCAGGTTGCGCAAAGACTACTTCGCCCTGGTGAACCTCGCGCTGGCGGTGATCATCTTCTATCTCATGCAAAAGGTTCTGGTAGGCGTCACCCACGGCGACAATGGGTTGTGGTTCCTGACCAACCTTTCTTCCACTCCCGTGCTGGATCTGACCAGGCCGGACCAGTTCTTCATCTTCTCGCTCCTGGTCGCTTTCGCCGTTTGGGCGTTTTACAAATATCTCGACGATTCGGTTTTCGGCGCCGCCTGCCTCGCGGCCAAGATCAACGAGGACAAGCTGAGATTTCTCGGCTACAGCAACTTCCGTATCCGTCTGGTTGCCTTCGTCATCGCCAATACGACAACCGCTCTGTCCGGGGCGATGTATGCCGTTTACCTCGGTTTCGTGAGCCCGGAGATCGGCAGCCCGACGCGGGCCGCGGACCCGGTGGTGGTGACGATACTGGGCGGGGTGGGCTCGCTGTACGGGCCGATCGTCGGCGCGATCGCCTACACCGGCATGAAGGATCTGATCAGCAAGGCCTTCGGCAACTGGGAGCTGATCATCGGCGCGTTGCTGGTCTTCGTCATGCTCGCCGGAGAGCAAGGCATCTGGGGCACACTGGAACCTCTCCTGCTCAAGGCGCTGTTCCGCCCGCGCTCACCCGCCCGGACGGATCAGGATGGAGTGACGGGCGGATGATCAACGCACACCTCCTGATTTCCGGGGTCATTTTCGGATTGAGCTTGGGGAGCATCTTTTTCCTCATAACGATCGGGCTTTCCCTCTGTTTCGGCCTGATGCGCGTCATCAGCCTCGACCAGCTGCTTTATTACACCGTCGGCGGCTACATAACCTATTCCATCAGCCTGGCGACGGGAAACCTGTGGCTTGGCGTGCTCGGCGGGGTGGTTGTTGGGGGTGCTTTGGGATTTGCCGCGGAACGGCTGGTTTTCCTGCGCATCTACGAACGCGACATCACCTTCAGCATGATCACCTCCTTCGGCATTTTGATCGGCGGTATCGGGGTCATCAAATACTTCTGGGGGCTGGTTCCCCGTCCGGTATCCGATCCGATCGATGTCCGGATCGACATTCTCGGAACGGATATCCCCGGCTATCGTCTGGTGATCGTCGCCATCGCTTTGCTCGTCTATGCCGGCATCTGGCTGTTCCTGAACCGGACGATCATCGGCAAGGCGATCCGGGCCGGCATCGAGGACATCGAGCATGTCGAAGGCCTCGGCATCAACGTGTACCGGCTCTTCACCATCACCTTCATCATCGCCGGCGGGTTGTCCGGGCTGGCCGGGGGCCTGAATGCGCCGCTGATCATCGTGGACCCCCAGATGGGGATCGATTTGATGGCATTCACTTTCATGGTCGTCATCATCGGCGGCCTGGGAAGCATCAAGGGAACTCTGGTATCCAGCTTCCTGGTCGGACAGGTCGTCTCGCTGGGGTCCCTCATCTATGCGCCTTTGGCGCAGATGGCGCCCTTCGCCATCATGCTGCTGATCCTCCTGATCAGGCCGACCGGTCTTTTCGGCAGCCCGTTATTGAAAAGATAGGCGGCGGGGATCGGGCGGGCGCGGCTCCGGTCAGGCCGGAATTTGCTTCCGCTCTTCCGTCCGCTTGGCCTTGATCGCGGCCAGAATCTTTTCGGATGTGGCGGGCAGGGATGTGATACGCACCCCGACCGCGTCGTGGATCGCATTGAGGATCGCTGCCGCGGTCGGCACCAGGCTCGGCTCGCCGACGCCTTTGGCGCCGAAGGGGCCGGTCGGATCGTAATTCGGGACGATATCGACGGCGATCTCGGGCATGTCGAGGGATGTAGGGACGATGTAGTTGGTGAGATTGGGATTGATCTGCCGTCCGGCGGCGTCGAACAGCATCTCCTCCTGCAACGCAAAACCGATGCCCATGGCGATGCCGCCCTCGACCTGGCCTTCCACCAGCATGGGGTTGATCGGCGTGCCGCAGTCATGCGCCGCGGCGATGCGCAGCACGTCGACTTCGCCGGTCTCGTCATCGACCTCCACCTCGGCGATCTGCGTGGCGTAGACATAGGTGCTGAACGGCTTGCCTTGCCCGGTCTCCGGGTCCATGGCGACGGTCGGCGGATTCCACGACGCGCTCCCGATCGGCGGCTGCCCGAGCGTGACCTGGGCGCGCTTGGCGATCTCGCCGATCGCGACGCTGTGCTGCGGAAACCCCTTCACCTCGATCTTGCGGTCGCGCGCCTCGAGCTGGGCCGGCATGACGCCGAGCACCTGGGCCGCCACCTCGAACAGAATGGCTTTGGCGTTTTCCGCCGCCAGCTTGATGGCGTTGCCGGTGACATAGGTCGTGCGGCTGGCGATCGCGCCGGTGTCCATCGGCGTGGTGTCGGTATCGGCCGAGACCACGAACACGTCCTCGGCGGCGATGCCGAGCGCCTCGGCGGCGATCTGGCCGAGCACGGCGAGCGAGCCTTGGCCCGTTTCCACCGTGCCGGTGAGCACGGTGGCGGTGCCGTCCTCGTTCACCTTCACCACGGCGGCGCTCGGGTTGGCGGAAACCGTGAAGCCGATCGGATACCACATGCAGGCAATGCCGCGTCCCCGGTGCTTCACGGCCGCGTCTCCCAGCCGAACCGGTCGGCCGCCTTGAGCAGGGACTCCTTCACCACAACGCTGTGGAGCACCTGGCCGGTGGGACTGACGGAGCCTTCCTCGAATGCGTTGCGCAGGCGGATGGAAAGCGGGTCGATGCCGAGCGCCTTGGCGATGTCGTCCATGTGCGATTCGTAGGCAAAGCAGACTTGCGGGGCGCCAAATCCGCGCATGGCGCCGGTCATGGTCTTATTGGTGTAGACCACGAACGCCTCCGCCAGGATGTTGTCGATCCGGTACGGGCCGCAGGAGAGGATGCAGGCCTTGCCGATCGTGGTCTCGCTCCAGGAGCAATACGCGCCGCCGTCGAGGATGAGGCGCACCTTGCGCGCCAGGATGCGGCCGTCCCGGGCGACGCCGGTCTTGTACTCCATGATGCAAGGATGGCGCGTGGTGGTCGAGATGAACTCGTCGCTGCGCGTGAACACGCCCTTGACCGGCCGCCCGGCCTTCTTGGACAGGAGGGCGAGGGCCGGTTCCTGGGTGATCTCGTTCTTGCCGCCGAAATTGCCGCCGACGATCGTCGCGATCATGCGGACCCGGTTCATCGGCAGCTTCAGCGTGCGCGCGAGATCGGCGCGCGCGAGCGTGATCCGCCCGATCGTCACCCACAGCGTGAGGCGGCCATTGGCGTCCCAGTCGGCGATCGCCGCATGGGGCTCGAGCGGCACATGCTCGACCATCTGGGTCGAAAACCGGCCCTCGAAGATACGATCCGCCTGAGCGAACCCCTTTTCGACGTCGCCGCGGCGGATCACCTTGCTGGTGTAGATGTTGCTGTTGGGCGGATGCACCCGGGGCGAATCTTCCCGCATGGCCTCGAGCGGATCGAACACCGCCGGCAACGGCTCGTATTCGACGGTGATCTTCTGCGCGGCTTCCTCCGCGATCTGCTCGGTGACGGCCGCCACCGCGGCGACGCCGTCTCCGGCGTGGCGCACGATCTCGTCGGCCAGCACCGGTTGGTCCTGATAGGACGGGCCGAAGGAATTGACCGGAATTTCGCGGCCGGTGAGCACGGCCATCACGCCGGGCATGGCTTCCGCCGCGCTGGTGTCGATGCGCTTGATGCGGGCCGACGCGATCCCCGCGCGCTTGATCTTGGCGTAAAGCATGCCGGGGAAAGAGAGATCGTCGATATAGCGGGTCAAACCCAGGCCGTGCAGGCGGCTGTCCGGCCGCGTCACGCGTTCGCCCACGACGCGGAACTGCTGGCCGGGCTGCAAGACATGCGATTCGACCGGGAGGTGCTCGCGCGGCGGGACGGCCGGCAAGCGCAAAGTTTCCTCCGCCCTGCGCAACTTGTCGGCGAGGTCTAGGCGCTCCCGCTCGGCGACTTTCGGCTTGTCATCCATGGCGCGGCTCGCTCGCTTCCAGCCGGCGTGATTGGACCGGAGCCTTGCCGCGCAACATCAACGCCGCATCCTGCACGGCCTTGATGAACTTGGCGTAGCCCGTGCAACGGCACAGGTTTCCGGCCAGCGCCTCGCGGATGTCCTGCGGCGTCGGATCGGGATTCTGGTCGAGCAGGGACTTCGCCGAGAGGATGACCCCGGGGCCGCAGAATCCGCATTGCAGGGCGCCGCTCTCCTCGATCGTTTTCTGGAGCGGATGCAGCTGGTCCTTCTTGGCGAGGCCCTCGATCGTCAGCACCCGGCATCCGTCCGCCTGGCCGGCCAGCATCAGACAGGCATTCACCGGTTGGTCGTCGACGATCACGGTGCATGCCCCGCAATCGCCCACGTCGCAGCCGAGCTTGGCGCCGGTCAGATTGAAATTTTCCCGCAGCAACTTAAGCAGGGTCGTTTCGGGCGGCACGGAGGCCGACCGCCTCTCGCCATTGACGATGATGGTCACGTCAGGCATGGACTTTCGCCTTTTCGATCGCCCGCGCATAGGCGCTTTCCAACGCACGCCTCGCGAGCACGGCGGTCAAGTCGTGACGATATCCGGCGCTGGCGCGGAAATCGCTGATGGGCTTCGCTTCGGTCGCCGCTATGCGGCCCGCCTCGATCATCGCCTCAAGGGTGATCGGGCGGCCTTCGAGATAGGCTTCGGCCTTGGCGGCCCGGATGACGGTCGGAGCGACGGCGCCGAGCGCAATCCTAATCTCGCGGAAGCTGTTTTTGTCCCTATCGATCCAGAAACTCGCCGCCGCATTGACCAGCGCCAAGGCCTGTCCCTTCCGCAGACCGAATTTCTGAAAGGCGGCCGGTTTGCCGAGATGCCGCTTCGGGATGACGATCTCGACCAGCAGTTCATCGGGTCCCAGGGAAGTCTTGCGTGGGCCGACGAACAATTCGTTGAGCGGTATCCGGCGGCGTCCGCCGGGGCTCTCCACGGTGACGCGTGCGTCGAGCGCCAACAGCATCGGGCCGCTGTCCATGGACGGCACGCAGCTCATCAGATTGCCGCCCAGCGTGGCGAGATTTCGGGTTTGCACCGCTCCGATTGAGCGCGCCGCGTCGGCCAGACCGGGGAAGACCTCGCGGATCAGCGCCGAGCCGATGATCTCGGAATGCGTGACCAGCGCGCCGAGACGGAGGCCTTCATCGGTGACGGCGATGCCCTTGAGCTCGGCCACGCGCGATATGTCGATGACCGCCGCCGGCGCGTGCGCCGCGGATTTCAGCTCGACCAGCAGATCGGTCCCGCCGGCAAGGATCTTGGCCTCGCGCCCGTGCTTGGCCAGCAGCGCCACGGCATGTCCGGCATCCTTGGCTTTGACGAATTCAAACGTTTTCATTCGGCTCGCTTCGGCTTGGCGCCGTATCTAGACCGATTGTTGCTCACGCGCTTTCTCCCTCCCGCCAACATTCAAGGACGCCGCGGGCTCATGCCCCGGCATGAGAATGGCACGTCATCGGCGGCGCATTGATCTGCCTCAATTCACTAATCTCCGAGGGAATTCAACGAGCTAGACTTAGGCAATTGACGGCTATTTAACGCGCTGCGCCGCCTCTTGCTCCATGCTCAGATCGTTGTATTTCTTCACGTCGATGTCGACGTTGAGCAGGCCCAGCGATCTCTGGGTGTTGAGATTGCGCTGCAAGGCGGCGAGGTCGGGCCTGCCATTCGGGTCGCGGTAATCGTCCTTCTTGGTGAACAGCTAGTCCTGGAACGAAGCGGGCGGCCGCTGCATGAAGCCCGACACGATCTTCACCGCCTCGTCGTGGTTCTTGGGATCGGTGTACCAATGGATGGCGCGGATCGCGTCCTCCATGAAATCGACGATGACGGCGCGATGCTGCTTGATGAAGCCGGCGCGCGCGGTCATGGCGGTGAGCTGGGTCACGCCGAAGGCGTCCTTCAGGGTGAACAGCGTGCGGGCATTGGTGCGCAATTCGGGATCGTAAGAGAAGGGCGGCACGGCGACGATCAGATCCGCCTTATGATCCAGCAGCAGCTGTTTCATGTTGGGAAACTGGGTCTCGACCACCTGGTAGTCGCGCTTGTCCTCGAGATGGTTGCGCCGCAGCACGGCGCGCATGCCGATATCCACTCCGGCGCCGATGGCGTTGGTCGCCAGCACTTTGTCCTTGAGATCGGCCACGGTCTTCACCGGCCCGTCCTTCAGCGCCATGAACTCGTTGCTGTAATAGCCGTCATAGCCGTCCTGGACGCCGTCGAAGATGACGCGCAAATCGTCGAGGCCGGCATTCTGGATGGCGAGACCGATCGCGGAGTAGGCGAGGTTGGCGAGATCGAGATCGCCGGTGGCCAGCGCCTGCATCTGCTGCGTCGTGCCGGCGAAATGGATCGGCTCGAGCACATAGCTCTTGCCGTTGTTCCGGGCGATGCCATCCTTGGCGAAATAGATCGGCTCGAGCGAGGCCGGCACTACCACCCAGCCGATGCGGAGCTTGTAGGGCTCGTCGGCGTGCGTGGGCAACGTCCCAAGCAGCAGCGCGGCCAGCAACGCCGCCAGTTTTAGCGTTGACTTCATTATTGGTTCCTCCCCGATCGGAATCCGCGCCTCGCACCCCCGGGTTGTCAAGCCAGGCATCGCGCGCCTAGACTTCGCCGCCCCGCCGCTTTCCGGAACCCCATGAGCGAACCGCGTCAATCCTTCGAGACCGTCGCCGGCTGCAAGGTGAATCTGCGGCGCGCCGGCCGGGGCGAGCCGTTGCTCTTCCTGCACGGCGCGCAGGGCGCGCCGCTCTGGCTCCCGTTCATGGCCGCCTTGGCCCGGCGTTTCGAGGTGATCGTGCCGGAGCATCCCGGCTTCGGCCTGTCGGATACTCCGGAATGGCTCGACAACATCGCCGATCTGGCTTTTTTCTATCTCGATTTCATGGCGGCGCTTGGCCTCGAGCGGGTCAATCTCGTCGGCAGCTCGCTCGGCGGCTGGATCGCGGCCGAGATCGCGGTGCGCGATCAGCATCCCCTCAAGACCCTGACCCTGGCCGCACCCTCCGGCATCCATGTCAAGGGCCTCAATCCCGCCGACCTCTTCCTGTGGTCGCGCGAGCAGGCCATCCGCAACCTGGTGGCGGACCAGGCCTTGGCCGAGAAGATGCTGAGCCAGCCGCAATCCGACGAACAAATCGACCTGATGCTGAAAAACAACTTCACCACCGCCAAGCTCGCCTGGCAGCCGCGGCTCTACGATCCGCATCTTTACAAATGGCTGCACCGCATCACCGTGCCGACGCTCATCCTGTGGGGCGACAGCGACAAGCTGATGCCGCCCGCCTACGGGCCCGAATACCGGAAGCGGATCCCGGGCTCGAAGCTGCTGGTGTTCAAGCATTGCGGCCATCTGCCGCATGTCGAAAAAACGGGGGAATACGTTGCCGCCGTGACCGAATTCATCGAGGGAGCGCGGCCATGAAATTCTACTGCTTCCACCTGATGCCCTATGCCGATCTCGACCTGGACTATTACAAGAAATACGACTCGGCCTGGGTGACGCTGCCCAATTCCTATTACGACCCGAAGAAGGGCCACATCCTCTACAATCGCTATCTCGACGAGCTCGAATACGCCGAGGAGGTCGGGTTCGACGGCGTTTGCGTCAACGAGCATCATTCCAACGCCTACGGGCTGATGCCCGTTCCCGGCGTCATGGCGGGCGCGCTGGCGCGGCGCACCAAGCGGGTCAAGATCGCGGTGCTGGGCCGGGCCTTGCCGCTCATCAACAATCCGCTCACCGTCGCCGAGGAATTTGCCATGATCGACAACATCACCGCCGGGCGGCTGGTGGCGGGGTTCGTTCGCGGCATCGGCGCGGAATATCATTCCTGGGGCGTCAATCCGGCGGAATCGCACGACCGGTTCCACGAGGCACACGATCTGATCGTGCGCGGCTGGACCGAGACCGGCCCGTTCCCCTTCGAGGGCAAGTATTATCATTTCAACTACGTCAATGTCTGGCCGCGGCCTTATCAGCAGCCGCATCCGCCGATCTGGATTCCCTCGCAGGGCAGCCGCGAGACCATCGAATGGGCGGTGGATCCGGCACGCAAATACACCTATCTCCAGACCTTCAGCCCGGTTACGGCGCTGGCGCGCTACATGCAGATGTACCGCGACGAGGCCGAGAAGCGCGGCTACACCGCTTCGCCGATGCAGCTGGGCTGGGCGGTTCCCACCTATGTCGCCGATACCGACGCCGAGGCCTATCGGGAAGCCAAGCCGCATGTCGAGAATTTCTTCAACCGCTTCCTGCGCATGCCGCCGGAAATGCTGCTGCCGCCGGGCTATCTTTCGCTCGCCTCGATGAAGGGCGTGATGAAGGCCAAGGGCGCGATGACCGGCGGCGAAAAGACCATCGACGAGCTGATGAAGGTCGGCATGTTTATGTGCGGCGGGGTCGACACCATCGTGCAGAAATTCGAGGCGTATCAGAAGCAGATCGGCTTCGGCTATCTGCTCACCGCCTTGCAATTCGGCACGCTGCCGCACGATCTCACCAAGAAGAACATGAAGATCTTCGGCGAGAAGGTGATCCCGCGCCTGCGGCATTTGGCGGAAGAGCCGGCGCCCAAGGCCAAGGCAGTCTAGCTCACAAGGCCTGGAGCCGGTCGTCCAGGCGCCGCGCGGTCATCGCCTCGGTGACGATGAAATCCATCGGCACGTCGTGGGGCAGGGGGCGGATGCTGTCGATGCGCCCCAACGCGAAGCCGATGCCGATGCATAGCGGCTTTTTCGGCAAGGCGGCCAGGGTGCGGTCGTAATAGCCGCAGCCGTTGCCCAGGCGATAGCCCGCCCGGTCGTAGCCGACCAACGGCACCAGCAGCGTGTCGGGCGCGACCGCCGCGCCCTCGGCGGGGTGCGGGATGTCGTAGACGCCGAGCTCCATCTTGCTGCCCGCATGCCAGGCCCGGAATTCGAGCGGGCCGGATTTGTCGACCACCACCGGCAGGGCGGCTTCGCGCCCCTCGGCGATCAGCCTGCGCATCAGCGGCAGCGGGTCGAATTCGCGCCGGAACGGCCAGTAGAAGCCGATGTGCCGCGCCGGCAGCGTCGCGAACAAGGCCTCCAGCCGGATTTCGATCTTCAGGCTGGCGGCGCGATGCTCAGCCACCGGCAGGGCAATGCGGGCGGCGATCAGCCGCACGCGCTCTTTCCGCCGCCAGGTCGCGATCTCGCCCCGGTCATCCTGGTCATCGCCCATCGCCTTCAGGATAGACCGGAAATCTGGCCTTCCGCACTCACGCTGACGCCGACCGCCGAGGCTATCTCCCAGTCGGTCTTTACGGTTGTCACGGCGTCACCTTGAAGCCCGTCCCTCCGGCGGCCAAGGCGAAATTACCCCGGGCGATGGCGCGCATCCAGGTTCCGGTGCGGGCGATGCCGCCGAAATTGAAGAAATGCAGCCCGGTAATGCCAAGCGCATCGCCATCGGCCCGGGCGAGATCGCCGATCACCGGCTCGGGTCCGGATTCGGTGAGCAGCCGGGCGACCGCGGTCTGGCGGTTCGTCAGCATGCGCAGGGAATTGCCGATGCCGCAGCGCAGCGCGTATTTGGCCAGGGTGCCGATGCTGGCCGGCCCGGCCAATCCCACGCGCAAAGGCGCCGCGATACCGTCGCCGCGAATGCGCCGGAGCCAGTCGAGGATCGGCTGTGCGTCGAAGGCGAATTGGGTGACGATGGTGGGGGCAAGTCCGACCAGATTCGCGCGGGCGATCTTGAGCCTGAGCGCGTTGTCGAGCGCGCGCGCGGATATTTTCGGATGCCCCTCGGGATATCCCGCGATGCCGATGCGCGTGATGCCGTGTTTCTCGAAGGCGCCGCTTTCGATCAGTTGCAGGCTGGATTGGAACGGTCCCGCCGGCTTGTCGCGGTCGCCGGCGACCACCAGCGCCTCGTCGACCCCGGCCTCGGCATGGAGCCGCGCCAGGAAATCGTCGAGCTGCACTTTTCCGGTCAGATAGCGGGCGGCGATATGCGGCACCGGACGGAAGCCCGCATGCTGCAAGTGCCTGGCGGCGTCGATGATTCCGGCGGGAGAGTCGCTTGGGCCGAAGTTGATGTAGACCGGCTTGCCCGGCGCGATCAAATCGCGGCAGACGGCCTCATTGGCGCGATCGCGCGCAAGCAACTCCAAAGTGGCGCCGCGGACAAGATCGATGATCCGCTGACGCACCGCTTCCGGGGGAATCGCGGCCGCGTGGCCGTCATGCGGCGCGACAGCCGGCATCAGGTGGAATCCCGTTTGCGCGAGATCACGAAGGATTCATCCCAGAACCACAAGCCGCCGTGCTTTTGCAATACCTCGCGGGTGGCATCGAGATAGGCGCTGTTGGAAATCACCGCCTCGAGCCGCTGGTCCTCGATCTGCGCCACGTAGATGGCCGCGTTCCAGGCGGCGAACAGCGTCGAAGTGCCGATCGATTCTCCCACCTCGCTCGGCAGCGTGTGCATGTCGTAGCGGAACAGCGAACGCGCATCGGCATAGGCGTTGAAGTTCAAATTGCGCCCGGCGGGCCCGAGCTCGGCCTTGACCGCGCGCAACAACTGATGGCGGTCGTGCTGGAACGGGCTCTCGTCTGGCCAGATCTTCCGGATGATTTCGAGCCCCGGGTCGTGCCCGTGAGAATGAATACCGATCAGCCGCCCGCCCGGCCCGAGCGCGCGTGCCAGCGGCGCCAGCACCTTCTGCGCCTTGAACTCGATCGAAGCGCGGGCGCGATAGGGCTGCGAGGCAATGACCAGATCGTAATCGGCGCGCGTGACGCCGCGCTTCGGCCGCATCGGGTCGAGCAGCAGCTTGTAGTCCTCGCGGTAGAGCACCAGCACCACCGGCTTCTCATAGACCGGGTTGCCGCTGGTCTTGCTCATCTTGGCCCGCCAGTTCCGGCTCAAGAAGGGCTGGAGCTCGGTGATCTGCCGCTCGAATTCATGCGAGGTGCTGCCGGTCAGCCCGATCTCGTGCCACACCATGCTGGTCGCGGCGTTGACCGAATTCGGCGTCAGCCAAGGCGCCTCGGAATAGTACATGTTGGTGAGGATGAGCACGGTGGTCGGATGCTCGAACAGGCGGTCCGGCATTTTTTCGAGCGCGAGGCGCACGTCCTCGAGGCTGATCTCCTTGCCGACGATGTAGTGCGGCGTGGTTGGAAAGCGGTGATGGAGCGTGCGCATGACGCGTTCGAGCACGGTGCCGTCGCCGATGCCGGCGTCGAACACGCGCACGCCCGGCGGGCGTGGATGGATGCTGGCGATTTCGAGCCCGACGCGCTCGGCCACCACCCATTTCTCGCTGCAGGTGTTGACGAAGAGAAGATATTTCTGGCGGTTGTCGTAGAAGCGGAAATTCTTGTCGGCGGATGCGGCGGCCGGAACCGGGGCCGCGGCCGAGACGGGCGCGGCGCCGTTGACCGGCGCGGGCGCGGGTTTGGCGGGATGCGGCGCGGCTTCGCCCGCGCCCTTGTGCCGGCCGATGAAGTTGCGCACCCGCTCCACGGTTTCGACCGTGACGCGGCCGCCGAAACGCAGGCGGCTGACGAGCTTGCCGTCATTGACGGCGAGGCGGCCGAATGTCGATTCCGCCATGCCCACGCGCCGGCAATATCCCGAGATTTCCTGCAACAGCGATTGGCTGTCCAAATCCGTCGTTCCTTCCCGCAAGCCGGCTTGTTCTTGTCGCCGGATTTCAGTCGGCGAGGCGGATGGGGTCAACCACAATCTCGCCCACTTTATAAGTGGGCAAGAACATGGGATTTATCCCACTAAAAATAGCTTATAAATTAGGTATCTAAGGCTCAAAACCTTAGGATTTCTTAAAAGGGCATGGCCGGAGCCGGCCGCGCCGCAAGCGATCGAAGGAAAAATCGGGGTGGGCAGAGTGGGCAGGGAAGCCTAAGCCGAACCCCAGATTTCGGCGGCGCGCAAAGGCCCCCTAGGCCTAGGCGCGTTTGCGCCGCTTGGCCCCGGTCTTGGCGGCCTTCTTGGCGGCCCAGAGCTGCTTCGACGCGATTTTCGCGCCCTGGCTGAGCGCTTCGAGCTTCGCCCACATGATCGAGGGGTGGACGCGGCGGTAGAACGGCCCCTGGGCGAAGCCGCAATCCGTGCCGGCAATCACGTTCCGGCGCCCCACCAGCTTCGCCAGCCTGACGATGCGCTCGGCCACCAGCTCGGGATGCTCGACCACGTTGGTGGCATGGCTGATGACACCGCTGATCAGGATCCGGCCCTTGAGATCGACATCGCCCCAAATTTTCCATTCATGCTCGTGGCGCGGATTGGCGCCCTCGATGACGAAGGCGCCGACGCGTGCTTTCAGAATGATGTCGATGATGTCCCGCAAGGGCACGTCGGTGGTGTGCGGCCCGGGCCAACTGCCCCAGCAGACGTGATAGCGCACGCGGTCCTGGGGAATGCCCTTGAGCGAATGGTTCATGATCTCGATCTGGCGCTCGAGCCATTTGCGGTATTCCTTGAAGGTCTTGGGCGGCACCATGCGGTCGAAGGTGACGGCGGCGCGCGCGTCGTCGAGTTGCACCAGGAACCCGGCATCGACGATCATCTTGTATTCGGTGCGCATCGCCTCGGCGACCGCCATCTGCAGCTCGTCGTCGCTCTTGTAGTATTCGTTCTTCTTGTCGGGAATGACGCTCGAAACCGCCGCCACCGGCAAAAACGCCTCTTCCACCTTCACGCCCTTGAGCGCCGCCTTGAAATCGTCGATGTCCTGTTGCAGCGCCGCCTGGCCGGTGTAGCGGATCGGCCCGACCACGATCGATTCCGCCGTCGTCGCCTCGGCCTCCCTTGCGTCCAGCTCGGCGTAGAATTCGGCGAAACGCGCGCGATCGGCGCCGCGCGCGAAGGGATTGCCGGCCATGAAAGGCCGGCGTTCAAATCCCGCCAGCCGTTCGAGCGCGTATTGCGACCAGCTGATCGCCTTGCCGAACTCGCCGTCGCTGACGATGTCGATACCGGCTTCGGCCTGCCGCCGCACCACCGCGGCCACGCTGTCTTTTAGGCACTTGGCATATGCCCCTTGGTCATAAGGCTTGCCCGCCTGCTTCGCGCGCAGGAAATCCAGCAACTCGGGCGGACGGATGAGGCTGCCGACATGGGTGGTGAGGATTCTGCTGCTGCTGTCTTTCAATGCCGTCTCCGTTATCGCCCGTCCTGGTTTGACAGTGGGGCTTGTTTGACATTTTGTCTCGCGTTACGTCAACCCGGGGGTGCGCCCGTTTTCGCCGGGCGTTCAGGTTTGCCCGCCGGGTTTCCCCGCGCCGGATTTTCCGGGCGTGTCAAAATTCATCAGCCGCAGACAGCTCACCAGGGCGGCCACGGCCGAAAATCCGGCGCCCATCAATATGGCGATGGTCTCGCTGCCGGTGGCCGGCCCGGGTTGCGCCGCGGCCAGGCCGAACACCAGCGCCACCAGCGCCGTGCCGGAGGTCTGTCCCAAGAGCCGCGCCGTCGAGATGATGGCGCCGGCGCCGGCGCTGCGCTCGCGCGGCGTCGATGCCAGGATCGCGCGGTTGTTGGGCGATTGAAACATGCCGAACCCCACGCCGCAGATTGTCATGCGCCACGCCACGTCGGCGTAGCCGGGATACGCCGGCAGGAATGCCAACAACACCAGCCCCACGCTCAAAATGCCAAGCCCGATGCCGCCCAATATGCCGGCGGGATAGCGGTCGGAATAATGTCCGGAAATGGGCGCGACCACGGCGATGGCGAGCGGCCAGGGCGTTATCAAGAGCCCGGTCGTGACCTGCGACAGGCCGAGGTCGTGTTCGAAATAGAACGGCAGCGAAACCAGCGCCAGGCTCTGCGCGATGAAGGAGCACACCGAGGTCGCCACCGACAAGGCGAAGATCGGCCGCGCGAACAGATCGATCGGCAGCATCGGGAAAGGCGAAAGCTTGAGCCGGATGGCGAATGCCGTGCCGAAGGCCGCCATCAGCGCGAACTGGATCGCGATCAGACCGAAGCTTTCGCCATGGCCGAAGCCGTCGATGCAGGTGATGAACAGGCCGAAGGTGAGGGCGTTGAGAGCCGCGCTCAAGCCGTCGAAGCGGTGATGCGAGCGCCGGTTGGGCGGCAGCATGCGTGGCGCCAACGCCAACGCGATCACGCCCAAGGGCAGGTTGACCAGGAACAGCCAGGGCCACGTTGCCACGTCCAAAATGCCGGCGGCCACCGTCGGCCCGGCGGCGGCGGATGTGGCGACGACGAAGGCGTTGATGCCGAGACCCCGGCCGAGCATGACGTGCGGATAGATCGAGCGGATCAGCGCGGCGTTGACGCTCATCAGCGCGGCCGCGCCCGCGCCCTGCACCGCGCGCATCGCCGCCAGCATGATCAGCGAGTTCGAGGCGGCGCAACCGAGCGAGGCCAGCGTGAACACCGCCAGCCCGCAAAGATTGATCCGCTTGTAGCCGTAAATGTCGCCCAGCGAAGCGAGCGGCAGCAGCATGATCATCAGGGCCAGCTGGTAGGCGTTGATCACCCAGACTGAGCTCGCCGGGCTCGCCTTCAGGCTCTCGGCGATGGTTGGAAGCGCGACATTGGCGATCGAGCTGTCCAGCACCGACATCGAAACTGCGATGACCACGGTCAAAACCGCCCACAACCGCCGCGGCCAGGGCAGGCCGTCCTCCAATTCGATGCTTTGGGCCGTTTCCGTCATCTATGCTTGGCCATCGTGGGCTCTTTATATATGAGTCCGACCTAAGCCATAATCGGGCAAAGCGGCCGATGTTTATGGATCCGCGGCGAGGGGAGGGATAAGGCATGGAAACCCAAATCGGCAAGCGTCGCCGGATTACGGCCTTGACGGCGTGGCTCGCGCTAGCAAGCCCGATCATCGTGGCGGTCTGTGCGCCGCCTGCCTGGGCGCAGGAGCTTCAGACCTGGCGGCACGGCATGCTCGAGGCCAAGAGCGATGCCGGCATATTGATGATGATAATGCGCCACGACTTCGCCAAGAAATATGGCCTCAAGATCGAGATCAGCCAGTTCAAGAGCGACGTTCCCGAGGTTCAGGCGGCCATCGCCGGCGAGCTCGACAGCTTCGAGGGCGGCGTGCCGGTCGCCATCGCCGCCGACGCCCACGGCGCCGATATCCGGGTGCTCGGCTGTCATTGGCCGGGCCTGCCGCACGGCATCTTCACCAAGGCCAGCGTTTCCTCGATCGCCCAACTCAAGGGCAAGATCTTCGCCATCTCCGCGCCCGGCGCCATGCCCGATACGCTGGTGCGCGCCGTGCTGGCGCAAAATCACATATCGCCCAACGACGTGACCTTCGCCAATCTCGGCAGCGATCTCGACCGTTACAAGGCATTGCAGGCGGGCGTGGTCGATGCCGCGGTGGTGTCGGGCGAATACGCGCCGATCGCGCAGAAGGAGGGCCTCAAGCTGCTGGTGCGCGGGCGCGACGTGCTGCCCAATTTCATGCGCATCTGTTTCATGACCGCCGGGACGGTGTTGAATCAGAAACGCAACCTGGCGGTGGCATTCCTGGCCGCCGAGATGGACGCGTTGCGTTATGCGCTGACGCACAAGGACGAAACCGTCGCGCTGACGCAGGAATTGACCGGAACCAAGCCCGACGATCCGCGCCCGGCCTACATCTTCGATCAAGCCAAAAGCGGCGGCGTCGATCCGACCTTGGCGATCCCGATGGAGAAGCTCGACTGGATGCAGCAGCAGATGGTCCAGGTGGGAACCTTGCCGCAACCGATCGATCTGAAAAAATATACGGCGCCGGATGTGCGCGCCGATGCGCTGAAGCTCATCGCCAAATAGGCCATGCCGCGCTGGCTGATCACCTGCCTGTCGGTCGCGGTCTTTCTCTCCGTCTGGGAATTCTTCGGCCGCGACATCAACCCGTTGTTCGGTTCCTATCCGAGCGCGATCCTGTCGGCCTTGTGGGATATGACGCGCTCGGGCGAGCTTCCGGCGGCGCTGGTCCAGAGCCTGCAACCCTTCGCCGCGGGCTATGCGTTGGCGATCGTCATCGGCGTGCCGCTGGGATTGTCGATCGGCCGCTTCCGCACCGTGGAGGCGGCGCTCGGCATTTACGTCACCGCCGGCTATGCCATGCCGCTCGTCGCACTGGTGCCGCTGCTGACGCTGTGGCTGGGATTGGGATTCAAGGTGAAGACGGCGGTGGTGCTGCTGATGTCGGTTTTCCCGATCTGCATCAACACCTGGGCGGGGGTGGCATCCGTGCCCAAGAGCCTGATCGATGTCGGCAAGTCTTTTGTCGCCTCCGACGCCGTCATTCTGCGCCGTATCGTGTTGCCGGCGACCTTGCCTTATATCGTCGTCGGCATCCGCCTGGCGGTGGGGCGCGCCGTGGTTGCCATGGTGATCGCGGAATTCTTCACGGCGATTTCGGGCCTCGGCGCCATCATCATCAACTCGGCCAATAATTTCGATACCGCCAAGATGTTCGTGCCGGTGGTGGTGCTGGTGCTGCTGGCGACCGGCCTCAACGCGCTGATCGGCGCGTTCGAGCGGCGCCTCGCGCCCTGGCAAGCCGAAATCGCCGGACGCGACAACTAGCGGGATTGCGCTGCATCATGCCCTCGGGCATGCTTCGCGCCATGAAGGACGATGCCATGCTCGCCGGATCGGCGCGGCCGCTTGCCGCGGCGGGGAATGTCGCGCCCTATTGCATCTTCATCCGCAATCTCGTCCTGGTGGCGCGCATCGGCGTCCATGCCCATGAGAAAACCCGGCCGCCGCGCCTGCGCATCGGCATCGAAATCGGCCTCAAGGGCGAAGCGCCGACACGCGATGAAATCGCCGCCGTGCTCAGTTATGAGGCCATTGTCGAAGGCATCAAGCGTATAGCCTCAGGCGGGCATATCAATCTGGTCGAAACCTTCGCCGATCGGGTAGCAAAACTCTGCCTCGCCGACCGGCGCGTCGAGGGCGTGCGCGTCAGCGTCGAAAAGCTCGATGTCTATCCCGAAATCGAAAGCGTTGGCGTAATCATCGAGCGCCGCCGTTAGAGCAATATCGGCTTGAAGCTCAGGCGCCGGCTTCGATCGCCTGCGCCATGGATATCGCCTGGCGGGTTTCGGCGACGTCATGGACGCGCAATAACTGCACGCCCTGGTCGAAGGCATGGAGCGCGCCGGCGAGCGAGCCGGGCAGGCGTTCCCCGACCGGCGTTCCGGTCAGAACGCCGATCACCGATTTGCGCGACACCCCGACCAGCACGCCGCAACCCAGGCCGTGGAACAGCGCCAGCCGCGCCAGAATCTCGAAATTATGCGCCGGCCCCTTGCCGAAACCGATGCCGGGATCGACCACGATGCGCGCCTTGGCCACGCCCGAAACCTCGCAGGCGGCGATCCGGCCGTCGAGATAATCCGCGACCTCGATCGAGGCGAGATCGTATTGGGGCGCCGCCTGCATGGTTTGCGGCTCGCCTTGCATGTGCATCAACACGACAAACGCCTTGGCCCGCGCCGCCACCGCCGGGCTGCGCGGATCGCCCGCCAGCGCGGTGATGTCGTTGATGATGCGCGCGCCGGCAGCCAGTGCGCCTTCCATGACAGCGGCGTGGCGGGTATCGATCGAGATGACCGCTCCGGCTCCGGCGAGCTCCCGCACCACCTGCTCCACCCGCCGCAGCTCTTCCTGCGGCGAAACCGGCGCCGCGCCGGGCCGGGTCGATTCGCCGCCGACATCGATGATGTCGGCTCCGGCGCTCAGCAGCGCGCGGCCCTGCTGGATGGCGCGGACCGGATCGATGAACGCGCCGCCATCCGAGAAGCTGTCCGGCGTCACGTTCAATATTCCCATGATCGCCGGCCGGTCGAGTGCGAGCCCGGCCCAGGGCGGACGCTTTTCCGCCAGCGACGCCAGCAGCCGGGTGATGCGCGTCTTGACCGGCGCGCTCTGTTTCTCCGCCCAGGAGCGCAGCCGGGGCAGGGTTGCCACCGCCGCCGCAATCTCGCCGCGCCGCCGCGCCAGCAACTCAGCCGCGGCGAAGGCCTTGGTTCCCCCGGCCAGCGGCAGCGCCAGTTCCTGTTCGACCGCCTGGACCGCGAGCCTGCCGGCGAGCAGCCCGAGCGGCCGGAGCCAAAGCTGCGAGCCGGAGGTCTCGGCGTCGATCAGGGAGTCGAGATCGGTCGCGATCGGAATGTTCTGCGGCATGGCGGCGAAAGGGTTGCGGGAACCTCCCTAGCATATCCGCCGCGGCCTTGGCCGCGTTGTGCTTTCCGGACAGGGGCGGAAAAGCCGGTTTCGGCGAGGATATGCCGGTATGGGTTAAGCATGGTCAATATAAAAATCGACCAACAGCACAAAAAATCAAATTTGTTAATATAAAATGCAGTAGACGCGTCAAGTTTTATAGAATATATTTACAACTTACTCGGATAAACCTTAACCATTACTTATAATTACTTGTTACACCGTTGTCGAATATTTTGACACTTTCATTAATACTTGTTAAGGGGCGGAAGCCCGCGATCGAACAAAAACGCTGGTGTCAGGGACGATGGTTGCGAGGACTGCAGTGACGAAGTGGCGTTTGGCGCTACGCGCCGGCGTGGCGCCGGCGTGGCGCTGGCTGCGCTGCTGTTCGATCCTCCGATCCTGGTCATGAACGAGCCGACCGGCGCCATGGACAACTCGGCCGAGAATCGGCTGCGCGAGCGGCTCGAGCCGGTGCTCGAGCGCAAGACCCTGTTGCTCATCACCCACCGCAGCTCGATGCTCGCGAGCGTCGACCGGCTGATCGTCGTCGATGGCGGCCGCATCGTCGCCGACGGGCCCAAGGACAAGGTGCTGGAGAAGCTCGCCGCGGGCAATCTGCGCGTCGCATCCACCGGAGGCCCGGCATGAGCCGCCGCGCCGCCAGCCTGGCGCCGGGCCATCGCGATGTCTTGAGCGGCGAGGTCAATCGCTTCGCCCATCTGCTGACGGTGTGCGTCGCGGGATTCAGCGTGCTGTTCCTGATCTGGGCGAATTTTGCGACATTGGATGAAGTCACGCGCGGCGAGGCGCGGGTGGTTCCCTCGCAGAAGGTGCAGGTGATCCAGAATCTCGAAGGCGGCATCTTGAGCGAGATGCTGGTGCACGAAGGCCAGGTGGTCCAGGCCAACGACGTCATCCTGCGGATATCCGACACCAACGCCCAGGCGGCTTATCGCGACAGCCATACGCAAGCCCTCACGCTCAAGGCGATGATGGCGCGGCTCGATGCCGAGGCCCAGGGCAAGGATCCGGTTTTTCCGGCCGACGTGCAGCAGGAAGCGCCACAGATCGTCGACAGCGAGCGCGCGCTCTACCAGAACCAGATCGCGCAATTCAAGAGCGCGGTCGGCGTGCTCAACGATCAGTTGACCCAACGCCAGCAGGAAATCACCGAATTGAAGACGCGCGATGAAGCGCTGTCCCGCTCGCTCGGCCTGGCCAAGCAGCAATGCGACATCGTCGCGCCCCTGGTGCAATCGGGCGCGGCGGCCAAGCTCGATCTGGTCAAGGACGAGCAGATGGTGAGCGATCTCGAAGGCCAGCTCGCCGAAGTGCGGGTGAGCCTGCCGCGCGTCGAGGCGGCGCGCGACGAAGCCGGCCGGCGCATTCAGGAAAAGACCGCGGCCTTCCAGTCCGACGCCCGCGCCGAGCTCAACAAGCACAGCGCCGAGTTGAACGCGCTCTCCGAGAAAGCCGTCGCCGAACGCGACCGCGTCGACCGCACCGAGGTGCGCTCCCCGGTGCGCGGCATCGTCAAGGAGATCAAGGTCAACATCATCGGCGCGGTGATCAGCCCCGGCCAGGACCTGGTCGAGATCGTGCCGCTGGAAGATACGCTCCTGGTCGAGGCCAAGGTCCGGCCCGCCGACATCGCCTTCCTCCGCCCGGGCCAACAGGCCACGGTCAAGATCACCGCCTATGATTTTCGGTCTATGGCGGGCTCAAGGCCAGGCTCGAGCAGATCAGCGCCGACAGCATCAAGGATGACGGGCCGCGCGGCGAGACCTTCTTCCGCGTCACGCTCCGCACCGACAAGAATTATCTCGGCGACGCCGCGCATCCCCTGCCGATCATGCCCGGCATGACCGCCTCGGCCGAAATCCTGACCGGCCACAAGACAGTGCTGGCCTATCTGATGAAGCCCATTCTCAAGGCCCGGGAGCGCGCGCTGACCGAGCGCTAAGCGGCCGAGCCCGTCGCCACAGGCGAGGCGGGAGCCGCGTTAACGATTCACTAACCACGGGCGGCCGATGATCCGGGCATGGCGCATCCCTTGGATCTCCTCCATCTCGGCTTCGGCGGCGAAGCGGCGCTGGCGATCTATATCTTCCCGCTGGTGCTGGCGGGGGTGTCCGATTTCCGCACCCTGCGCATTCCCAATTATCTCACCGCCGCCTTGGCGGCGGCGTTTCCGCTCGCGGCGCTGGCCGCCGGCCAGCATGTGGATTGGCTTTCGCATATCGAGGCCGGGCTTCTCGTCTTCGCCGGCGGCGCGGTGCTGTTCGCCGCGGGATTCATGGGCGGCGGCGACGTCAAGTTGCTGGCGGCGACGGCGCTGTGGGCCGGGCTCGGCCAGGTGATGCCGCTTTTGGCGATGGTGGCGATCGTCGGCGGCGGCTTCGCGCTCGCCATGCTGGCATTGCGCCATCCGCTGGCGCAGACCGCCATGCTGGCGAGCCTGCACCGCATTCCCAATTTCGCGCAAAAGCAGATGCCGATCCCCTACGGCATTCCCATCGCCATCGCCGGCCTGCTGATGGCGCCGCTGCTGCCGGTTTTCGGCTGAGAAATCTTCCTAGCCCTGGTTCTCGTCGGTGACGAGCAGCAGATGGTGCGTGGGCGGATAGAACAGCGTCAGTCCTCTTTCGAAGGTGCAATAGGCAAAACCCGAAACGTCATGCCCCGAGGCGGTGACATGCGCGTCCAGGATGCCCTGGGATGCGACATGCTCGCTGGTCACCACGGAAATCTCCTGGCCGGAACGGTCGAGAATGACCACCTCGTTGCGCGCATCGGGGATCAGGTCTTCGAGCGCCAGCGTCAAGGCGGGCGGCTGCGCCGGATTATCCGCCTGGGGCGCGGCTTCCTCGCCGAGCGGGATCGGTATGTCGCCGGCTGGATTGCCGGTGGGGCGGGGGCTCATCGCTTAGGCTCCAAGGGGCTCCGGGTTAATATCGCCATGCTCGCATGCCGAAATTAATCATCCAAAAGGATTTCTGGTTAAAACTATACACCGGCTTGTGATTATTTTCAGCCCCGGTTAAGGCGGCGGGACCCATGGCGGAGCGATCGAAAGCGGAGCGGGCGAAGCCGCCGCCGGGGGCGGAATGGGAGCAGCGCATCCTGCAGTTGGCCGGGCGGCGTTATTCGCTTCGGCTTGAAGCCTGTTACTGGCAGGCGCTCGAGGCCATATCCCACCGCCGCCGCCAGCGCCTCAACCGCCTGGTCGCCGAGATGGCGCAGAGCCGCGCCCCGGGCGTCAATCTGGCCTCCGCCTTGCGCGTCTTGTGCGTCGAGGAACTCGGCCGCGCCGATCTCGCGCGCCAGCTCGCGGCCGAGCGCACCAGCGTGCTGGCGCTGGCGCAGTCCGCGCCCGCGCCGGCGCTGTTGCTCGATGCCGGCCAGCGCATCATCGCCGTCAACGCCGATTTCGCCCAATGGGTCGGCATGGCCCAGGACCGCCTTTTGGGCGAGCCGGCGTTGCGCCATTTCCGCTTCCGCGCCGAGCCGCAATTCGCGGTGCTGTGGGCGGGGCTGGGACGCGAATGGACCGAACCGCATGCCGCGCGCATCGTCAATATCGAGCCGGGCCGCGTGCTGGCGTCCAATGCCAGGCTGGTTCCGGTCATAGCATGGCGCGGCCGGCCGCTTTGCCTGGTCTGGGTTTTGAAATAGTTCTTTAACCATGCTTTCCGGCGGCGGCCCCCGCCTTAGCCGAAGCTTAAATCTGTCCACTTAGAGTTTCCCTCATCGAATTCACGATGAGGTGAGATGTGCCGTATTTCTGCTGGAAACCGGCGGGGTTGCTGATCGCCACGTTGCTGCTCGCGAGCCTAGCCGGACCCGTCCCGGCCGAGGAGATCGCGGCGCCGCCGCCGCTCTTCGGCAAGCACGAAATCCATTACTCCAACCTCGACCGATTCACGCGCTGGACCGATCTGCTCGCGCGCTGGAATGCGGAGCGCGAGGACGCCGCCCAATCCTGCATCGCCGCCGGTGCCGTGGCATCGCCTTGCGCGCCGCCGGAATGGACCGAGTTGGTCGAACGCCTGCGCGGCCTATCGCTGCACCGCCAACTCGAGGCGGTCAACGATGCGATCAATGCGCACCCCTATGTCTCGGCCGTGCAGAACTGGGGCGATCCGGCGTATTGGGAGACACCGTTCGAATTCATGCGCAAAAACGGCCAGTGCCAGGATTACGCCATCACCAAGTTTCTGCTGTTGCGCGAGCTCGGCGTGCCCAACGACCGGATGCGCCTGGTGGTGTTGCGCGATGTGCGCCGCCAGGTCGATCACGCCGTGCTGGAGGTGTCGGCCGATGGCCAGGAATTGCTGCTCGACAACCTGATCGACGGTATCGTGCCGGCATCGGCGCCAACCGATTACCGGGCCTATTACTCGATCAATGAAACCGGCTGGTGGCTCTCTTTGCCCAACCCGCTCATGCCCGAAGGCCCGGTCGCCCAGGTCGCCAGCCGTTAATAAAGCCGTCAGGGCGGCTTACAGTTATTCTTTTCCGATTGTTAGCAACGGATTACAGATCGGATTACAAAGCTGTCACAGCGCGGCTTCCGGGCCGAATCAACTTGCCTAATAAGGTCTGAATCTGTAGCCTAAAAAAGGCAGATGGCTGCGGATTTTTAACCAAGTCCGCGGTGCCGGCCGGTGTTAGACCGGCAGGCAGGCGCGGCAGCAAAAGCCGCGTATCATTTCCCGGATCGGCCCATACGTGGAGAGCCGGTCCGTTTCAGGTGCGATGCCTCGAGAAGAGGGCAAAGCACCGCCGAACCAACCATTCGGTAGCGGGGGGCATTTGGCCGCTGGACTGCGCAGGTTGGGGGGACGGATGTTTCCCGAGCGTCAGCTGTTGCTGAAGAGCTCGCGCGGCGTTCGATCGCTCCGATTCCCGGGCTGGCTACAAGCGATGGTCGTCATCGCCTGCTTTGCCACGCTTGCGAGCGCCGGTTTCCTCTCCGCGCAATATGTCGCGTTGCATCGCACGCTCGATCAGATCGCCGGCGTCGACAATTCCTCGCTCCTGTCCATCCGTACCGACACGCCCGATGCCGCGCGCGCCATCGCCAACGGCACGGCGATGGCTGATCTGAACCATCAACTCGCATCGCTCAACGATCAATACGCCGCGCTCGAGCAGCAGCACGACGCCGACCAGGCAAAGATATCCGCGCTGGCGGCCCAGGTCGCATCGCTCAACGACGCCATGGTCAAGGCGAATAGCGGCCAGGCCGTCAACGATCTGATCGCGACACTGAACGCCGCGCGCACAGAGCTGCAGCGCTCCGAGGCGCAGCGCACCGATCAGGCCAATCGCATGCGCCAGCTCGAAGCCGACATGCAGGCCGCCAAGCTGCGCAACGACCAGATGAAGAACCAGTTGGCGGTCAAGGATCAGCAGTTGCAGCAGGTGACGCTCGAGCGCGACCGCTTCCGCGCCCTGCTCAACGACAAGTCGGGCAAGGCCGCGCCGGTCCTCGTCCCGCCGCCCGGCAATGTGCAAGGCTTGAACATGGTGCCGCCGGTCGACGACGAGCAGGTGGATGCGCTGGTCGATAATCCGGCGCCGCCGCCCATGGCTGACAATCGCGGCGCCAGTCCGGCCGGCGGCGATTACGGCAGGGGCCGGATGGCGAGCCAATTGGAACTTCTGCTCGCTTCCACCGGCGTCGATGTCGAGCGGCTTTTGAGCCGCATCGGCCCCGTCGCCACCCAGGCCTCGGCGCAAGGCGGTCCCTTCGTCGCCCTCAACAGTCCGGCCGGCATCGCGTTGCAGGATCAGCAGCGCCAGGCCCAGTTGGCAAAACTGCTCAAGACGCTGCCGCTCACCGCGCCGCTGGTGAACTACCAGATCGGCAGCGGCTTCGGCCCGCGCCGCGATCCGTTCAACGGCCGCGAGGCGTTCCATACCGGGCTCGATCTCGAAGCGCCCTATCGCACGCCGGTCTACAGCACCGCGCCCGGCACGGTGCTGTTTACCGGCGTCAAGGAAGGCTATGGCCGCACCGTCGAAATCAATCATGGCAACGGCATCGTGACACGCTTCGCCCACCTCCATCGCATTCTAGTGGCGCGGGGGCAGCATATTGGTGCACACTTTGAAGTAGGCGAACTCGGGAGTACCGGGCGCAGCACGGGGCCGCACCTGCACTACGAAGTCATCGTCGACGGCAGGCCGCTGGACCCCGCGAAATTCTTGGAGGCGGGCAAAAATGTGGTTCAAACAAGATCACAGTAAGCATGGCGCTTCGAGCCATGGCGGCAACGGCAGAGGCCGCGGCGGCGTGCCCTCGATCCTCAGCGAAGGCTTCAAATCCGAAGGCGACATCGTCAGCGACGGCGAGGTTCATATCCTGGGATCTCATTCGGGCAATCTCGTCGTGCACAAGCTGACGCTCGGCCAAGGCGGCTCGATCACCGGCACGGTCGAGGCCGAGAGCGCGCTGATCAACGGCAATCTCTCCGGCCGGCTGACCGCGGTGTCGGTCGCGCTGGGGCCGACCGCATCGGTCACCGCCGATATCGTCTATGTCTCGATGAAGATGGAACCCGGCGCGGTCTACGAAGGCTACAGCCGCCGTGTCGATAGCATCGAGAGCTTCTCGGCCGACGGCATGAAACTGTCGCCGCCGCAACGCCAGCAGCTCGAGAAGATGCGCGGCGGCCATGAGGGCGTGGCCGGCAGCGCCGACTAACCGGCTGCGCGCGCCAGCGCGGCCTTGAAGGTATCATTATCGACGTTTCCGCCCGAGGCTATGACCGCGACGGTCTTGCCGCGCCATTCTTCTTTGCGCGCCAGCACGACGGCCAGCGCCGCGGCGCCGCCCGGCTCCAGCACCAGCTTGTAATCGGCGAACGCCGTCGCCATGGCGCGGCGGGTTTGATCGTCGCTGGCGGTTCGGCCGCCGTCCAACAGGCGCCGCGCGATGGCGAAGGGAATGACGCCGGGCGAAGGCGCCAGCAAGCAATCGCAGATCGAGCGCGCGCTCGGGTCGTTGGCGAGAATCCGGCCGGCTTCGAGCGAGCGGCGCATGTCGTCCACGGTCTCCGGCTCGGCGGCATAGACCGCCGTTCCCGGGCTTGTCCCTTTGACCGCGAGCGCCACGCCCGCAACCAGCCCGCCGCCGCTGCATGGCGCCAGCACGGCGTCGAGAAGCACGCCCATCGCGCGCGCCTGTTGCGCCAATTCGAGCCCGGCCGTGCCCTGTCCGGCGATCACGCGCGCATCGTCATAGGGCGGAATTAACGCAAGCCCGCGCTCGGATGCTAGGCGTCCGGCAATCGCCTCGCGGCTTTCCTGGTAGCGGTCGTAAAACACCAATTCGGCGCCGTAAGCCCTGGTATTGGCGGCCTTGATCGCCGGCGCATCCGCCGGCATGACGATGATGGCGGGCAGGCCCAGCAATTGCGCCGCCGCCGCCACGCCCTGGGCGTGATTGCCCGAGGAATAGGCCACCACGCCGCGCTCGCGCGCGTCCTTGCCGAGCGACAGCAAAGCGTTCAAGGCGCCGCGGAACTTGAAGGAGCCGGTGCGTTGCAGGTTTTCCGCCTTGATCAGAAGATTGAATCCCAGAAGCGCATCAACCGCGGGCGAAGACAAAAGCGGCGTGGTCACGATGTAAGGCGCGATCCGCGCCGCGGCCTCCGCGATTTCGGCGGCACCGGGCAGCGCCGGGGCCTTGTCCTCGGGCATCAGAGTCCCAACAACGCCGGCAAACCGGCGAGCGATTGAATCTCGGCGGCGGGGGCGGCGGGCAGGCGCTCGGGCTTGGCGCCGGCGCGGTTGACCCAGGCCACCGTGAATCCCGCCAGCGCCGCCCCTGCCGCGTCCCAGGCATTGGACGAGACGAAGCAGATGCGTGAAGCAGGCAGGTCGAGACGCTTGGTTGCCAGCGCATAAACGCTGGGATGCGGCTTGTAGATGCCGCAATCCTCGACCGAGATCACGTGTTGGAGGAGATCGCCGATGCCGGCCGATTTGACTGCGGCAGCGAGCATCTTGGGCGAGCCGTTGGACAGGATGGCGGCGGGCCGGCCGGCGCGCTTCAAGGCCTCGAGCGTGGCCTTGGCGTCGGGATAGGCTTCCAGCACGAGATAAAGCTCCATCAGCCGCGTCCGCAGACCGGCGTCTTCCACGCCGAGCGTCGCCATGGCGTAGTCGAGCGCCTCGCCGGTCACCTGCCAGAAATCCGCGTGGCGGCCCATCAGGCTCCTGAGCCAGGAATATTCGAGCTGCCGGGTGCGCCAGAGGGATGCGAGAGCGTCGGCCTTGGGCCCCAGCGCGTCACGGCATCGCCTGGCCGCCGAATTCACGTCCAGCAACGTGCCATAGGCGTCGAACACGCAGGCCGAGGTTGATGACAGGGCCGGATGAGCCATGCGCGGCTCAGCGCTTCAGGTCGCTGGCGAGGGTGAAGGCCAAGTTGGTCTCGCCCAGCCGCAGGCGGTAGATCTGCAAATTCTCGAGCACGCGCTGCACGTAGTTGCGGGTCTCGTCGATCGGAATCGATTCCACCCAGTCGATCACGTCGACATTGGACGAGCGCGGATCGCCGTATTCGCGGATCCATTCATTCACCCGCGCCGGGCCGGCGTTATAGGCGGCGACCGCCAGGACGTAGGAGCCGGAAAAATCGCTGAGCAACCCGTCGATATAGGCCCGGCCCAGAGTCACGTTGTAGAGCTTGTCGGTGGTCAGCTTCTTCTTCGAAAAGGGGATGCGCAGCAGTTTGGCGACCAGGCTCGCGGTCTTGGGCATGAGCTGCATCAGCCCGCGCGCCCCGGCATGGCTCACCGCGGCGTGGTCGAAGGCGCTCTCCTGCCGCGTCATGGCGAGCAGCAACGGGGTTTCGACCGTGTCCTGCTTTTTCGCCTGGGGCAGATCGGGGATCGGATAGCCCTCGGCGATGAGGTTGATCCCGGCATAGCCGGCGCGCTTGGCCGCGGCCACGGCCAGGTCGGGACGGCCGATATCGATCGCCAGCCGCGTGACCATCACGAATTCCGCCGGGGTCGAGACCGTATCCGAAAGCTGCCGCAGAAAAGGCCGCACCGTCTCCTCCGCGCCGACCTCGCCCAGATCGCGCGTCACCCGCACCAGCTCGCGCTGCTCGAAAGCCGCGATCTCTTCCGGCTTGGGCTGGGGCTCGTCGAGAACCGAAGCGGGCGCGGCATTACGCGCCTCGGCGGCAAGCTGGCCGTAATAGGTCGTCACCTTGCCGGCGGCGTTGTCGTACCATTTGGCGGCGAGATCGGTTTTGCCCATGGCCTGGGCCGCGCGTCCCGCCCAATAGGCGCCGCGCGACAGGCTGATCGGCAATTTCATCTCGTTGTAGAGCCGGACGAAATGGTCGTAGGCGATCTCGGGCTTGTTGAGAAAGCGTAGCGCGATCCAGCCCGAAAGGAATTCCAGTTCGGCGAAGGCGGGTCCGGTGGTGGCTTCGTGATGTTCGGCCAGGCGCAAGGCCAGGTCAGGCTGGTTGTCGGCCAGCGCGCGGCGCGCCACGTATTCCCGTTCGACCGCCCATTGCGTCGCGTGGTCGGGATCGGACGGCGCGGAATCGAGCAGCGCGATGGCGTCGTTGTCCATGAATTTGCGCCGGCTCCAGCGCACCAGGTCGAAGAGCAGGCCGGTGTCGTTGCGCAGATTAGGCGACAGCTTGGCCGCCATCTGGCTGGCGTTGGATTTCAAGGCCTCCAGCGCCATTCGCGTCTCGGCCACCGCGCGCGGGCCGCTTGCCACCAGCGGCAGCATGCGCTTGGCCGCCGCCGTCTGACCGTCCCATAGCAGGCGGTTGAGCCGCTGCTCGTTGTCGACGGGGCGCAGCACGTTCCGAAAACGCTGCAGCATCGATTTCTCGTCGAAGGGATTGAGGTTGCTGTCGATCCAGATCTGATGGATGCGCGCCCGGCCCTTGTCGACGTCGCCGGCGGCGATCATGATCTCGGCCTCGCGCAGCTTGCCGTTGAAGCTTACCGGCGGGTGATTGGCGAACCAGGCGGCTATGTCGGCGTCGCCGACGCCGGACATCGATTCCTCGGCGCGCTCTTCCAGCTTCAGCTGGCTCGGCCAGTCGGGATGTTCGGTCATGAGTTGGGTGATGTCGAAGAAGCTCGCGCCGCTGCCGCCGCGCGTGAACGAAAGCCACTTGAGCGCCTGGGCGGGGAGCTGGTCCTGCGCCTTGGCGGCCTGGGCCCAGGCCGCCCTCATGTCGCCCCGCTCGGCGGCGGCGAAGGCGGCCTGATAGAGCCTGATGTCGCCATCGGACAGCGCCGCCGCGCCCGCGGGCCGCGACGGGCCGAGCAGGGCGAAGACCAGGATGAAAAGACCGACTATGAACGACTTCACCAGCGCAACACTCCCCCGCGAGGCGCAATCCCTAGTCTAACGGCCCAAGCGGCCGCTGTCAGGCGAATGGTTGCGGCCAGCGCCGCATGGGGTCTATTTTGAGGCCTAAGGGCAGGTTCCAACCGGGCCCTGGAGGTCAGGATGTTCAAGGGTTCCTTGGTCGCGCTCATCACGCCCTTTCGCAACGGCGCGGTGGACGAGAAGGCGTTCCAGAGCTTCGTCGACTGGCAGATCGGCCAGGGAACGCAGGGCGTGGTGCCGTGCGGCACCACCGGCGAGTCTCCGACTTTGAGCCATGCCGAGCACAAGCGCGTGGTCGATCTGTGCGTCGAGGCGGCGAAAGGCCGCGTGCCCGTGGTCGCGGGATCCGGCTCCAACTGCACCGCCGAGGCGATCGAATTGACGGCTCACGCCAAGAAGGCCGGCGCCGACGCGGCGCTGATCGTCACGCCTTATTACAACAAGCCGACCCAGGAAGGGTTGTATCAGCATTACAAGGCGATCAACGACGCGGTCGACCTGCCGTTCCTGATCTACAACATCCCGGGACGTTGCATGGTCGACATGAGCGTCGCCACCATGGCGCGGCTGGCGAAGCTGCCCCTTGTGATCGGGGTCAAGGACGCGACCAACGACCTGGCGCGGCCGTTGAAGATGCGCGCGGCGATGGGCAAGGATTTTTGCATGCTCTCGGGCGAGGACGCGACCGCGCTGGCCTTCCTGGCGCAGGGTGGCGACGGCTGCATTTCGGTCACCGCCAATGTGGCGCCGCGCGCCTGCGCGGAAATGCATGCGGCCTGGCAGAAGGGCGACGCCAAACGTGCGATCGAGATCAACAACCGGCTCGGCGCCCTCCATGAGGCGTTGTTCGTCGAAACCAGTCCGGCGCCGGTCAAATACGCGGCATCGCTGCTGGACAAATCCACGCCCGAGGTGCGCTTGCCCTTGGTCGCGGCGAGCGCCGAGGCCCAAGCCCGGGTCAAAAGCGCGATGCGCTCCGCCGGTCTGCTGAACTAGAGCCTCTATGGCGCTCCGCGGCGACGAGCGATACGTCGCGCAAAACCGGCGTGCGCGGCACGACTACCTGATCGAGAACACGGTCGAGGCCGGCATGATGCTGACCGGCACCGAGGTCAAGGTGCTGCGCCAGGGCTTGGCCTCGATCGCCGAGGCCTATGCGGCCGAAAAAGACGGCAAGATCTATCTCTTGAATTCGCATTTCCCGATCTATGCGCCGGCGCGGGTCAATCACGAGCCACGCCGGCCGCGCCAGCTGCTGCTGCACAAACGCGAGATCAACAAACTCTTGGGCGCGGTGAAGCGCGAGGGCATCACGCTCATTCCGCTGGCGATTTATTTCAACGAGCGCGGCAAGGCCAAGCTGCAATTGGGCCTGGCCAAGGGCAAGCGCAAGGCCGACAAGCGCCAAGCCGAGAAGGAGCGCGACTGGCAGCGCGATCGCGCGCGGCTGATGCGCGACAAAGGCTAGGCGAGGCGCTTTTTCAATTCCGCGAACACGGCCTCGAACATGGCTTCCGTCAGCCGGCCGGTATTGGTGTTGTAGCGCGAGCAATGATAGCTGTCGGCCAGCAGCGGCGCGGATTTGAGCGCATACACCGCGCCGTGGCGGAAGGGGAATTCCGCTTTGCGTTGCTTCAAGGCCGCGAGCGCGGCGTTGTGCGCGATCTGGCCCAGCGCCAATATCGCCTTCAACTTCGGCATGGACGCGATTTCGGCCGCGAGAAAGCCGCCGCAGGATTTGATCTCTTCCGGCTCGGGCTTGTTCTGCGGCGGCACGCAGCGCACCGCGTTGGTGACGCGGCAGTCGACCAAGATGAAGCCGTCATCGGCGCGCTCGGCGTAGTCGCCCCGGGCGAAGCCGAATTTCTTCAGCGTGGCATAAAGCAGATCGCCGGCGTAATCGCCGGTGAAGGGGCGGCCGGTGCGGTTGGCGCCCTTCAAGCCCGGCGCCAGTCCGACGATCAGCAGCCGCGCCGATGTTTCGCCGAAAGACGGCACCGGCGCGTTGAACCAATCGGGGTTCGCCTGGCGCTGCTTGGCGCGGAACGCGGCGAGGCGCGGGCAGAGCGGGCAATCGCGTCCCGGCTCCGCACTCCCCCCAGAAGCGGTCACGCGTTGCTGTCGCTCATCGCCGGAGCTGGCCGCATCGCGTCGTCGCGGTGGTGGCGCATGATCTGCGGCGCCAGGTCCTGAAGCTCGACGAATACGTCGGCCTGGCGGCGCAACTCATCCGCGATCATCGGCGGGGCCGAACGGATGGTCGACACCACGGTGACGCGCACGCCCTTCTTCTGCACCGCTTCGACCAGGCGGCGGAAATCGCCGTCGCCCGAGAACAGCACGATATGGTCGAGGAACTGCGCCATCTCCATCACGTCGATGGCGAGCTCGATGTCCATGTTGCCCTTCACCTTCCGCCGTCCCATGGCGTCGGTGAATTCCTTGGTCGGCTTGGTGACCATGGTATAGCCGTTGTAGTCGAGCCAATCGACCAGCGGCCGCAAGGGCGAATAATCCTGTTCCTCGATCAATGCGGTATAATAGAAGGCGCGTATCAGCCGGCCCTTCTCGCCGAACAGCTCCAGGAGCCGCTTGTAGTCGATATCGAACCCCAATGAGCGCGCGGCGGCATGAAGGTTGGCGCCGTCGATGAACAATGCAATTCTTTCTTCGGGATAAAACGTCATTTGTATACTCCATCAATGTCCACAAAATGCCGGGTACTTATCCGGCGGGTTGATTTGACTTCCATCCCGCACTCCGCGTCAATACGCGATGCTGGGGAATTGACGTGATCTTAATCGCCTTTGGCGCGAATCAACCCAGTGCCCTGGGACCACCCCGGCAGACGATCGAAGCCGCGATGGCTAATCTCGATCAAGAAGCCGGCAAAATTATGGCGCGGTCTCGATTCTACCGCTCGGCGCCGGTGCCGGTTTCGGTGCAACCCTGGTATGTGAACGCGGTGGTTTCAATCGAAACGCGGCTTCAACCGGAAACATTGTTAAACCTGCTGCATGGCATCGAGACACATTTGGGCCGCGTGCGGCGCGAAAAGAACGAGGCGCGGGTGATCGACCTCGATCTGCTCGATTACAACGGCTTGATCCGCGACAATCCTCCCATCCTGCCGCATCCGCGGATGCACGAGCGCGCCTTCGTGCTGCTGCCGCTGGCCGAGATCGCGCCCGGCTGGAAACATCCCGTTCTCGGTCTTACGGTCGGGCAATTGATCGCGCGTCTGCCCCCGGACCAGACCGCCACCTTGCTCGAGGGGCCGGTCGAGGACAGGTGACAGGCTTATCCTCGCGCGCTATGGATCAACCATGAGCCAAAGCAAGAGAGAGCGGCTGCGCGACCTCATCGCCCGGGAATCGCTGCTCACCGGCAACAACTTCACCCTCGCCTCGGGCAAGAGCAGCGGCTACTTCTTCGATATGAAGAAGACCATGTTCCATCCCGAGGGGGCGGCGCTGACCGCCGATCTGATCTTCGAGGCGATCAAGGACGACAAGGACGTGGCCTATATCGGCGGGCTCGAAATGGGCGCGGTGCCCGCGATTGCGGGCGTGTGCCTGCGCAGCTGGCCGGAACGGCCGATCTCGGGCTTCTTCGTGCGCAAACAGGTCAAGGACCACGGCACCGCCAAGCTGATCGACGGCAGGCTGGAGCCGGGCAGCCGCGTCATACTCCTTGAAGATGTAACAACAACGGGCGGCTCGGTGATGAAGGCGGTCGAGGCCGTCCGGTCCCAGGGCTGCACGGTCAAGAAGATCGTCACCATCGTCGACCGGCTGGAAGGCGCGCGCGCCAACCTCAAGCAGGAAGGGCTGGAGCTGGTCGCGCTCTTCACCCGCGACGATTTCGCGCCCAAGAAATAGCCCCCGTCATCCGTTCATTAGCCGATTGTTAACCATGCCGGCGCTTGCGGGTTTGTCCCCGCGCCGGACCCTCACCCGATATTAAGGAAATAGCCGCTTAATGGCGGGGCTAACCCGTTTTTTTGGGGTCCCATTTTCAGGGGCGCGCGCTTCGCATGCGTATTTCGGTTTTCGGCATGGGCTATGTCGGCACGGTTTCGGCCGCGTGTTTCGCCGAGCTCGGCCACGACGTCACCGGCGTCGACGTCAATCCGCGCAAGGTGGAGATGCTCAATCGCGGCCTTTCGCCGGTGGTGGAAGAGGGGATCGACGAAGCGGTCCAGGCCGGGGTCAAGGCCGGCCGTTTGCGCGCCACATCCGACGCCGACGGCGCGGTGCTGCAAAGCGACATCTCGCTCATTTCCGTCGGCACGCCGATGAACGGCAACGGCGCGTCCGATCTCTCGGCGCTCGACGCGGTGGTCGGCCATATCGGCCGCGCGCTCCGGCACAAGAACGGACCGCACACCGTGGTGCTGCGCTCGACCGTCCCGCCCGGCACCACCGAAGGCCGCGTCCTGCCCGCGCTCCACGCGCAATCGGGCCGCGAGGGCGACAGCGGTCTGGCGGTCGCCTTCAATCCCGAATTCCTGCGCGAAGGCTGCTCGGTCAAGGATTTCCGCAATCCTCCCTTCACCATCGCCGGCAGCCCGAGCGAAGCGGGTTACCGCGCGGTCGAGGAGCTTTATCGTGGGATTTCGGCGCCCTTCATCCGGACATCCACCGCCATCGCCGAATCAGTGAAGTGCCTGTCCAACGCCTTCCATGCGGTCAAGATCACCTTCGCCAACGAGGCCGGCGTGCTGCTGAAGAGCCTGGGCATCGATCCGCAGGAGGCGATGCGCGTCTTCTGCGAGGATCGCCAGCTCAACATTTCCGCGGCATATCTGCGGCCCGGCTTCGCCTTCGGCGGCTCCTGCCTGCCCAAGGACGTAGCGGCGCTGGCCGCGCTCGCCAAGGCGCGCGATCTCGATTTGCCTTTCCTGTCGCATGTTTTGGCGGCCAACGAAGCGCACATCGCCCGCGCGCTCGATGCCGTGCTCAAGCACAAGCGCGGCAAGGTGGCGCTGCTGGGTCTCGCCTTCAAGCCCGGCACCGACGATCTGCGCGATTCGCCCTTCGTCTATCTGGCCGAAAGGCTGATCGGCAAGGGCTACGAGCTCGCGATCTTCGACCGCAACGTCCACGCCGCGAAGCTCTTGGGCAAGAACCGCGAATTCATCGACCAGGAGATTCCGCATTTCGAGCGGCTGATGTCGCCCGATCTGGTTCACGGGCTCGAAGGCGCGGCGATCATCGTCATCGGCCACGCTTCGCGCGCCGACATCGAGCATGTGAAGGCCCATCACGCCGGCCGCCCGGTGCTCGATCTCCAGGGCGTCAAGGAACTGCGCGAGCAGCATGGCGTGGCTTATCAGTCGCTCTGTTGATGGATATGCGCTGATGGATGCCACGTCCCCGCAAATCCGGCCGCGCCTGCTTTTCGTCTCGCCGCAATTCCTGTTTCCGGCGGATGCCGGCGGCAAGATCCGCACCACCGGCGTTCTGCGCCGGATGAAGGGCGGTTTCTTCGACATCACGCTCGCTTCCCCGGCCGCGCCCGGCGAATCCCAGCGTTTCGCCCCGGAGATCGCCCAAATCTGCGACCGCTTCGTCGCCTGGCCGGGCGGACGCGCCAAATCGGGCCCGCTCGCCGCGCTGTTGCGCTGCGCCGCGCTGTTCGGCCCGCTGCCGGTCTCGGTGGCAAGCGACCGCTCGGAGGACGGCAAGGCGGTGGTGGCGGCGTTGCTAAGCGAGGGCTTCGACATGGTGGTGGCCGATTTCGTTCATTCGGCCGTTCTGTTCGAAACGCCGCCGCCGCATTCCGTGCTGTTCACCCACAACATCGAGGCCGAGATCTTCGCGCGCCATGCGCGCCACGCCGGCAATCTCGTCCGGCGCGCGGTATGGCGCGGCCAGCGCCGCAAGATGGCGGCGTTCGAGGCGCGCTGGCTGCCGGCCTTCGACAAGGTGATCGCGGTCTCCGAGCGCGATCTCGCCTTCTTCATCGAGAATTACGGCGTGCGCGGCGGGGAATCCATCCCGACCGGCGTCGATTTCGATTACTTCGCCGCCGATCCCGGTCCGGCTCCGTCCGGCATAGGGGAGGCGGGCGGCGAACTGGTCTTCACCGGCTCGATGGATTGGCCCGCCAATGTCGACGCCATGCGCTGGTGCATGGCCGCCATCTGGCCGCTGATCGCCGCGGCGCGGCCCTTGGCGCGCCTCACCGTGGTGGGGCGCAACCCGCCGCCGGATCTGGTGGCCGAAGCGGCGCGGGCTCAATTGGCGCTTCACCGGCCTGGTCGAGGACATCCGGCCCTTTGTCCGCGCGGCCAATGTTTATATCGTGCCGCTGCGCGTCGGCGGCGGCACGCGCATCAAGATCTACGAAGCGATGGCCATGCGCCGGCCCGTGGTCTCCACCTCCATCGGCGTCGAGGGACTGCCGCTCGAGGACGGGCGGCATTACCGCCGCGCCGACCAGCCGGCGGATTTCGCGGCTGCGGTGTTGGACCTGCTCGACCGTCCCGCGGATGGCGCCGATCTCGCCGAAGAGGCCTATATCTTCATCCTCAAGCGGTTTTCCAATCGCCGCGTGGCGGCCTTGTTCGAGGAAATCTGCCGCCGGGCGATGGCTGGAAGCGAAAAGGTGCCGGACCATGGCCGGAACGTCGCTCTTGCCGGGTAGCACAGCCGAGGGCCGAGGCGTCGTGCGAAGCGAAGAAAAGCTTAAGGATTTCCGCCGATTCCAGCCAAGCGCCTGTTGCGGTGCAATAAAACACCCCATATAGTAAGGGGCAACAAACGATTTCCGGAGATATCCATTCATGGCGCGCGTTACCGTCGAAGACTGCATTCTCAAGGTTCCGAACCGTTTCGAGCTGGTGCTGCTGTCGGCGCAACGCGCGCGCGACATCGCCGGCGGCGCGCAACTCACGCTCGACCGCGATAACGACAAGAACCCGGTCGTGGCGCTGCGCGAGATCGCCGACGAGACCATCGTTCTCCCCCAGCTTCAGGAAAACCTGATCAAGGGCATGCAGAAGCGCGTCGAGCTCGACGAGCCCGAGGACGATCAGGATATCGAACTGGGCGCGCAGCTGGGATCCGGCGCCGACATCGCGTCCGTCGCCGGTAATGAGAGCGAGACCGCACCCGCCACCGGCGGCGAGGAGGCAGTGGACGAGGATTTGCAGAAAGACGTGATGGAAGTCGCCGAGGACGAAGCCGTCGGATTGAACGGCGCGGACATGCCCGACATCGACGGGGACGAGAAACCCGGCGAATCCCAAGACAAGGACGCGAACTGATCGATGACGGCTGGCGCGCGACCCGCCTCATCGCCGGTCGTTTCGCGCCCAAGCGCCGTCCCGGATGGACGGCGGAGTGACCCGCGATGATGCGCCAATTCGAACTGGTCGAGCGCGTTAAGGCCTACGATCCCTCGGCCAACGAAGACGCGATCAACCGCGCCTATGTGTTCTCGATGAAGGCGCATGGCGCGCAAAAGCGCGCCTCGGGCGATCCCTATTTCTCCCACACCGTCGAGGTCGCCGGCATCCTGTCCGGCATGAAGCTCGACACCGCCTCGATCATCACCGGCCTGCTGCATGACACGGTCGAGGATACGCTGGCGACGCTCGAGGAGATCGAGAAGCTGTTCGGCCCCGAGATCGCAAGACTTGTCGATGGCGTGACCAAGCTGTCGCGCCTGGAGCTGCAATCCGACCAGACCAAGCAGGCGGAGAATTTCCGCAAGCTGGTGCTGGCGATGTCCGAGGACATCCGCGTGCTTCTGGTCAAGCTCGCGGACCGCCTCCACAACATGCGCACGCTCCATTTCATCAAGGACGAGGAAAAGCGCCGGCGCATCGCGCGCGAGACCATGGAAATCTACGGGCCGCTGGCCGAGCGCATCGGCATGAACAAGATGAAGGACGAGCTCGAGGATCTGGCCTTCGCCGAGCTTTATCCCGCCGAGCGCGAAAGCCTCATGACCCGGCTGAATTTTCTCCGGGAAAAAGGCGGCGACCTGGTCGGCCACATCATCGACGAATTGCAGGCCAAGCTGAAGGAGGCCGGCATCGACGCCCAGGTATCGGGGCGTGAAAAGACGATCTATTCCATCTGGCGCAAGATGCAGAAGAAGAACGTCGGCTTCGAGCAATTGTCCGACATCATGGCCTTTCGCGTCGTCGTGCCGGACGTGGCGGCGTGCTATCACGCGCTCGGCGTGCTGCACAGCTGCTATCCGGTGGTGCCCGGACGCTTCAAGGATTACATCTCGACGCCGAAGCCGAATAATTACCGCTCGCTCCACACCGGCGTGATCGGGCCGCAGCGCCAGCGCATCGAGGTTCAGATCCGCACGCCCGAAATGCACGAGGTGGCGGAACTCGGCGTCGCCGCGCATTGGGTCTACAAGGAAGGCGCGCCCAAGACCGAGGGCCCGCAATACCGCTGGCTGCGCGAGTTGTTGGACATTCTCGAGCACGCCTCGGACCCGCAGGAATTCCTCGAGCACACCAAGCTCGAGATGTACCAGGACCAGGTCTTCTGCTTCACGCCCAAGGGCGATCTGATCCAGCTGCCGCGCGGCTCCTGCGCGGTCGATTTCGCCTACGCCGTCCATTCCGAGATCGGCGACACCTGCGTCGGCGCCAAGATCAACGGGCGGCTGGTGCCGCTACGCACCGAGCTGTCCAACGGCGATCAGGTTGACGTGGTGACATCCAAGGCGCAGACGCCGTCGCCCACCTGGGAACGCTTCGTCGTCACCGGCAAGGCGCGGGCGCGCATCCGCCGCTTCATCCGCACCCAGCAACGCCAGCAATATCTCGACCTCGGCAAGGCCATCCTGCAAAAGGCCTTCCGCCAGGAAGACCATGAATTCGCCGAGAAGGCGCTCGACCAGGTGCTGAAGAAATTCGATTGCGACACGCGCGAGGATTTGTTCGTCGTGGTGGGCGAGGGGATGCACACCGGGCGCGAGGTGGTCCATGCCATCTTCCCGCCCAAGGAAGAGGCGCGCTCCAGCAAGGTGGTGGCGCTCAAGCCCCGCGCCAAGGGCAAGAAGACGGAATCGAAAAACGCGGTGCCGATCCGCGGCCTCATTCCGGGCATGGCGGTGCATTTCGCCGGCTGCTGCCACCCGCTGCCCGGCGACCGCATCGTCGGCATCGTCACGACCGGCAAGGGCGTGACCATCCACACCATCGATTGCGAGACCCTCGACACCTTCGCCGACACGCCGGACCGCTGGCTCGACGTCGCCTGGGACGAGGAGGGCGACACCGACCACGTCCATCTCGGCCGCATCGCCGTCACCATCGGCAACGAGCCCGGCAGCCTGGGCAGCCTGACGACGGTGATCGGCAAGAGCGGTGGCAACATCACCAACCTCAAGATCACCAACCGTTCGCAGGATTTCTTCGAGTTGCTGGTTGACATCGAGGTGCAAAGCGTGCGTCACCTGACCAATATCATCGCCGCGCTCAGGGCGACCCCGGTGATCAACTCGGTGGAACGCGCGCGCGGGTGACGGGTCCATCATGATTGAAAAGCGTCCGCTCCGCCTTGGCGTCAACATCGATCACGTCGCCACCATCCGCAACGCGCGCGGCGGGCGGCATCCCGATCCGGTGCGCGCCGCCCGTATGGCCGCTCAGGCCGGCGCCGACGGCATCACTGCCCACCTGCGCGAGGACCGCCGCCACATCTCCGACGACGACATCGCGCGGCTCGCACGCGAGCTGTCGGTGCCGCTCAATCTCGAAATGGCGGCGACCGAGCCGATGCTTGAAATCGCGCTCCGGCACAAGCCGCACGCCGCCTGCCTGGTGCCGGAACGGCGCAACGAACTCACCACCGAGGGCGGGCTCGACGCCGCGGGCGCGACCGGGCGCCTCGGGCCGGTCGTAAGCCGGCTCGGCGCAGCACGCATCCGCGTCTCGCTGTTCATCGATCCCGAAGAAAAACAACTCAAGGCGGCCAAGCAACTGGGCGCGCCGGTGGTCGAATTGCATACCGGGGCCTATTGCGACGCGGTTGGGGCATCGCGCGAACGCGAATTGCGGCGCCTGGTTGATGCGGCGGCGATGGCGGAATCCCTCGGCCTCGAATGCCACGCCGGCCACGGGCTGGGCTTCGACACGGTTGGGCCGATTGCGGCCATAGCCACGATCGTCGAGCTCAATATCGGCCATTTCCTGATCGGCGAGGCGATCTTCAGCGGCCTCGACAGCGCGGTCAAACGCATGCGCGCGCTGATGGACAAGGCCCGGAGCGAGAGCCGGGGGGAGAAAAGCGCCTGATGATCCTCGGCGTCGGCAGCGATCTGATCGACATCCGCCGCATCGAGCATGCCATCGAGCGGTTCGGCGAGCGCTTCCTCAATCGCATCTTCACCCCGGCCGAAATTCTGCGCTCCGAGCGCCGCGCTGACCGCGTGGCGAGTTACGCCAAGCGTTTCGCCGCCAAGGAGGCTTGCGCCAAGGCGCTCGGCACCGGATTTCGCCGGGGGGTCTATTGGCGCGATTTGGGCGTGGTCAACGCGCCTTCGGGCCGGCCGACGCTGGTGCTGACCGGCGGCGCCAACCAGCGCCTCAAGGAAATGATCCCGGCCGGCATGAACGCGCGCATCGACCTGACGCTGACCGACGAGCCGCCGCTGGCCCAGGCCTTGGTCGTCATTACCGCCGAATCGCAGGTCCGGTGACGGTGCCGCACTTGACTTCCCATCTCCGGCTAGGCTTGATCGTCGCGGCGCCGATCCCGGACTTTCCCGCAACCTTCAATCCCCGGCGCGTTGGCGGATTTTTTTCATGAGCAGAGCATCGGGCCGGGCATCCTCCGGAGTTGCCGAGACGGTCAAGACGATCGTTTACGCCGTCATCATCGCGCTCTTCATCCGCACCTTCTTCTACGAGCCTTTCAGCATCCCCTCGGCCTCGATGGTGCCGACCTTGCTGGTGGGCGATTACCTGTTCGTCTCGAAATTCTCCTATGGCTACAGCCGGTATTCGCTGCCCTTCGGCCTGCCGCTCATTCCCGGCCGCGTCTTCTTCACCGAGCCGCAGCGGGGCGACGTGGTGGTGTTCAAGCTGCCGCGCGATCCCTCGATCGACTTCATCAAGCGCATCATCGGGCTGCCCGGCGACACCATCCAGGTGAAGGACGGCATCCTCGCCATCAACGGCCAGCCGGTGCGGCGCGAGAAGGCCGGTAGTTATGTGTATGACGAGAACGGCCGCAACTCGACCTACGCCCTTTATACCGAGACCCTGCCCAATGGCGTGCGGCACCCGGAATTTCAGGTGGATGAGGACTTGTCCAAATGCGACCCGGACAAGTCCTCCTTATGCGGGATGAACAATACGTCCGTCTTCACCGTGCCGCCCGGCCACTACTTCATGATGGGCGACAACCGCGACAATTCCTCCGACAGCCGCGATCCCAACAGCGGCGTGGGCTATGTACCGGCCGAGAACCTGGTCGGCCGCGCCGTGTTCATCTTCTACTCCACCGACGGCTATTCCCGGTGGTGGGAAGTCTGGAATTGGCCGTTCACCATCCGCTACGACCGGCTGTTCTCGGCGATCCACTAGGCGCGAGAACCAGGCATGGCGGAAAGAGGCGATCCCCCGGGCGATCTCGCCAAGGTTCTCGGCCATCGCTTCGCCAAGCCCGAACTCCTGGCCGAGGCGCTAATCCATCCGAGCGCGACCAAGCGGCAAGGCCGCGATCCGCACGGTTACGAGCGGCTTGAATTCCTCGGCGACCGGGTACTGGGAGTCATTATTGCGGAATTGCTGTGGCGGCGTTTCCCCGATGCCGACGAGGGCGAATTGACGCGCCGCCACGTGGCCTTGGTGCGCCGCGAGACGCTGGCCGAGGTCGCGCGCGAAATCGGCCTGGGCGCGTTCATGACGGCGGCCAGCGACAACGACATGCGCGACAATCCCGGCGTGCTGGCCGATCTGTGCGAGGCGGTGATCGCCGCGCTTTATATCGACGGCGGTCTTCCGGCGGCGCGGCGCTTCGTCGAGAAAAACTGGGGCAAGCGGCTCCGGACCGCGCAGCATCCGCTCTCCGATCCCAAGACCGCGTTGCAGGAATGGGCGCAGGCGCGCGGCTTGAAACTGCCGGTCTATCGCACGGTGGAAACCAAAGGCCCGGCGCACCAGCGCCACTTCACCGTGAGCGTGAGCGTGCAGGGTCTGCCGGATGCGACGGCATCGGGCACGACAAAACGCGCGGCCGAGGCGGCGGCGGCTTCATCCGCGCTCGCCGGCATCGACGCGGAATCCGGCCGGACATGACGCGTTGCGGCTATATCGCGCTCTTGGGCGCGCCCAATGCCGGCAAGTCGACACTGTTGAACCGCCTGGTGGGAACGAAGCTCGCCATCGTTTCGCCCAAGGTGCAGACCACGCGCGCGCGCTTGCTCGGCATTGTCGCGCGCGGGGAATCGCAGCTCGTCTTCATCGACACGCCCGGGATATTCGCGCCCAAGCGGCGGTTGGAGCGCGCCATGGTGGCCGCCGCCTGGGAAGGCGCCAAGGAAGCCGATATCGACGTGGTGCTGGTGGATGCCACGATCGGCCTCGACGCCGACACGCGCCGCATCCTCGACGGGCTCAAGGAATCGTCCAAGCGGCGCGCGGTGCTGGCCTTGAACCAGATCGACAAGGTGAAGCGCGAAGCCCTGCTGCCGATGGCCGCCGCGATCACCCAGGCTTATGAGTTCGAGCGCGTGTTCATGATTTCCGGCCTCACCGGCGACGGGGTCGAGGATTTGCTGGCCTATCTCGCGGAAGCCTTGCCGGAAGGCCCGTGGCTGTTCCCGGCGGACGAGATGACCGACGCGCCGTTGCGGCTGTTGGCGGCGGAAATCACCCGCGAGCAGATCTTTCTCCAGCTCCATCAGGAACTGCCCTATGCCTCCACGGTCGAAACCGAGGGCTGGGAGAAATTCGCCGACGGCAGCGTCAAGATCTCGCAGCTGATCCATGTCGCGCGCGACAGCCAGAAGCCGATCGTGTTGGGCAAGGGCGGCGCCCGCATCAAGAGCATCGGCGAAGCCGCGCGCGCCGAGCTTGAGAAGCTGCTCGGCCGCCGCGTCCATCTTTTCCTCCAGGTCAAGGTGACCGGGGATTGGACCGAGGACAAAGAGCGCTACGAGGCCATGCGGCTCGATTTCGGGGACAAGTGATGCGCTGGAGCGACGAGGGCATCGTGCTGTCGGCGCGCCGCCACGGCGAGCGCGGGTTGATCGTCCATCTGCTGACGCGCGAGCGCGGCCGCCATGCCGGGCTGGTGCGCGGCGGGCAGGGGCCGCGCGCGCGCATGCGCTACCAGACCGGCAACCGCCTGGCGGTGTCGTGGTCGGCGCGGCTGTCCGAGCATCTGGGCCATCTCGCGGGCGAATTGCTGCGCGGCCATGCCGCGCGCTTCATCGACGACCGCGTGCGCCTCGCCTGCCTCGCCTCCGCGGCTGCCATGGCCGAGGCGACGCTGCCCGAGCGCGAGCCGCATCCCCGCGCCTATGCCGGCCTCAACGCGCTGCTCGAGGCGCTCGATGAAGATCAGGGCTTTGCCGCGCTTTACGTGCGCTGGGAGCTCGATCTGCTGGCCGAGTTGGGCTATGGCCTCGATCTGTCGCATTGCGTGGCGACCGGCGCGCGCGAAAGCCTCACCTATGTCTCGCCGCGCTCGGGCCAGGCGGTGTCGGAAACCGCCGCCGCGCCCTATCGCGAGAAGCTGCTGCGCCTGCCGCGCTTCCTGCTGCAAGGCGAGAACCAGCCACCGGCGCCGGGCGACATCCTCGACGGCCTCGCCCTCACCGGCTATTTCCTCCACATCCGCGTGCTGGCGCCCCACGGGCGCAAGATTCCGGCTGCGCGCGCCCGATTCGCTGATGTAATAAAGCGTAGCACAGGCCGCGAGGCCGTTGTGCGAAGCGAGATTAAAGAGGCGTAGCACAGCCGATGCGCAATCCCGCGCATCGGCGTTGTGCGAAGCAAAGAAATAGGGCGTAGCACCTGACGTGCAAAGCAAAGAAATAATCCGTAGCACAGCCGAGGGCCAGGCTTTTCGGCCCGAGGCGTCGTGCGAAGCATAGAAAGATTCGCATGAGCAAAACCGCTGCCGCCGGAGCGGGCGAAATCCGTAAAGTGGATTTCGCCGAGGAGCTGGGCGAGCGATATCTCTCCTACGCGCTCTCGACCATCATGGCGCGCTCGCTGCCCGACGTGCGCGACGGGCTGAAGCCGGTGCATCGCCGGATCCTTCACGCCATGCGCCAGCTCAAGCTCGATCCCAAATCGGGCTACAAGAAATGCGCGCGCGTGGTGGGCGACGTCATCGGCAAGTTCCACCCGCACGGCGACATCGCGGTCTATGACGCGCTGGTGCGCCTGGCGCAGGATTTCGCGCAGCGTTATCCGCTGGTCGACGGCCAGGGAAATTTCGGCAATATCGACGGCGATAACGCGGCGGCGATGCGCTACACCGAAAGCCGGTTGACCGCGGTGGCCGAGGCGCTGCTCGAAGGCATCGACGAGGACACGGTCGATTTCCGCCCGACCTATGACGGCGAAAGCAGCGAGCCGGTGGTGCTGCCCGCGCGTTTCCCGAACCTTTTGGCCAACGGCGCCGCCGGCATCGCCGTCGGCATGGCGACCAGCATCCCGCCGCACAACATCGTCGAGCTGGCCGACGCGCTGGCGCTGCTGATCAAGAACCGGCGCGCCACCACCGCCGAGCTGCTCAAATGCGTGCCCGGCCCGGATTTCCCCACCGGCGGCGTGCTGGTCGAGCCGCGCGACAGCATCCGCGAGGCTTACAACACCGGCCGCGGCAGCTTCCGGCTGCGCGCGCGCTGGCACAAGGAGCCGCTCGCCCAGGGCCAGTACCGCATCGTCGTTTCCGAGATTCCCTACCAGGTGCAGAAATCGCGCCTGATCGAGCGCATCGCGCTGTTGCTGGAAGAGCGCAAGCTGCCGCTCTTGGCCGACATCCACGATGAATCGACCGAGAAGGTGCGCCTCATCCTCGAGCCCAAGAGCCGCAACGTCGATCCCGTGCTGCTGATGGAATCGCTGTTCCGCTCGACCGACCTCGAAACCCGCGTGCCCTTGAACCTGAACGTGCTCGACGCCGAGGGCACGCCGCGGGTGATGAATTTGCGGGATGCGCTGCTGGCCTTCCTCGACCACCGCCGCGTCGTGCTGCAGCGCCGCGCGCGTTGGCGCCGCGAGGCCATTGCCCGCCGGGCCGAGATCCTCAAGGGCTACATGATCGTCTACGTCAATCTGGACCAGGTGATCCAGATCATCCGCCGCTACGACGACGCCAAAGAGCGGATGATGAAGAAATGGCGCCTGACGCAGAACCAGGCCGACGCCATCCTCGACATGCGCTTGCGCGCCTTGCGCCGGCTCGAAGAGATCGCCATCCGCCAGGAGCTGAAGAACCTGGCCGACGAGGACAAGGAGCTGAAACACCTGCTCGGCGACGAACGCCGGCAATGGAAGCGCATCGGCGAGGAGATGGCGTCGCTTCGCCAGGAATTCGGGCCCACCTCGCTGCTGGGCAGACGGCGCACCGAACTGGGCAAGCCGCCCGAGGCGCTCGAAGTGCCTTTGGAAGCCCTGGTCGAGCGCGAGCCGGTGACGGTGATCGGCTCGGAGAAGGGCTGGCTGCGCGCGGCCAAGGGCCACGGGCTCAATCCGGCCGAGATCAAATACAAGGAAGGCGACGGGCCGCGCTTCGCCATCGAGGCCATGACCACCGACAAGCTTTTGGTCTTCGCCACCAACGGGCGCTTCTACACGCTGGCGATCGACAAATTGCCGGGCGGGCGCGGCCTGGGCGAGCCTTTCCGCCTGATGGCCGATCTGGACAACGAGCACGATATCGCCTCGGTGATGATCTACAAGCCGGGATCGAAGATTCTGGTGGCAGCGAGCGACGGGCGCGGTTTCGTCGTTGCGGCCGACGACGTGCTGGCGCAGACGCGCAACGGCAAGCAGGTGATGCGGCCGGGCAAGGAGGCCAAGGCGCTGGTGGCGGCCCCGGCCGAGGGCGACACCATCGCGGTGGTGGGCGAGAACCGCAAGCTGCTGCTCTTCCCGCTCGCCGAGGCGCCGGAGATGGCGGGCGGGCGCGGCGTGATCCTCCAGCGCTATCACCAGGGCGGGCTGGCCGATGCGCGAGTGATAACCAAAGCCGAGGGCCTGTCGTGGAAATCGGGCGACCGCACCCGCACCGAAACCGATCTGCGCCCCTGGACGGGCGCCCGAGCCGGCAGCGGCCGCATTGCGCCGCGCGGCTTCCCCGCCGATAATCGTTTTTCCTGAGGGCATTTCCTAAGGCCATAAGGATGATCCTATGACCCAGCCAGCCGCCCCGAATCCGGTTTCGCCCGACGCCACGCTCGACGCCAAGGGGCTCAAATGCCCGCTGCCGGTGTTGAAGGCGCGCAAGGCGATGAAGGAGATGAAGCCGGGCGCGGTGTTGCGCGTCTACGCCACCGACCCCGGCGCGGTGAAGGACTTCGACCATTTCTGCAAAACCACCGGCGCGCATCTCCTGGACTGCCGCGAGGAGCCGGGCGGGGTTTTGGTGTTTACGTTGAAGAAGGGGTAGGGCGACCGTTCAATCACGACGGGGGATTAATGAATGCGATCGCTGAAAAAGAGAAAATCTTCAGCTAGGGTTCTTTCTGCGTCGGCACTTGACGCCTCCGGCGTCGTTTCTGAGTCTACGAATTTTGGTAAGTCACGATCGAAGAAAAGTCCATGGCCCAGAGATCACTTACCTAAAAATTGCTTTGCGATTGCCGCATATAGTTCTGGATCAATTTTCTTTTTTATCCCTTGGATGAAAATTGACGGCACAAAGGCAATCTTAGTCAGCAGCACAATTTTCCTTGGGTGTTTCCTGTTTCATTATTTGGTTATGCATGGGCGTCTTCGCCTTTGGCGTTGAGGTGGCGTTTGGGTTAAGACCCCACCTATGCGATTCTTTGAATTTCCATTCGCGACTATGATCTCTCTGCCATACCTCATTTCTTTATTTCTAATACCACTCTCGCTGGGGCTGGTGCCGATAAACAGCATTCATGATCTTGCAGTGAATCGTGATCTTTTGCTTTACGTGCTGTTTGGTTGTGGCGCAACTTTTGTCGCCGTTATTATTTCGGTTCTGGATATTTATCCGGTTAATACATTTGGAACGCGCCTTGCCATCATAAGGCTTATTGATATCACGAAGGACCTTTTGAAATTCTTTAATCGCATAATTGTCGTCGTAATTGGATCGCTGATTGTCAGTTGGGTAGTCGGAACTGGACAATTAGATTTGAGGCCACATGAAATATTCTTGAGCCTTTACTTGATTCTCGGCATCGCCTATGGCGGTTCTGGCGTGTTGGGTGCCCGTGTTACTGAACTTCTCTATCTCCTTGCTCAGGTCGAGAAGGAAGATGAGCTACGAGCATTTGCGGCGCTTAAGGGCAAAGCAGCCGCGTTTATTTTAAATCCTCCCGAAGAATAAAAAGGAATATACCCGGAACGTTGATCCCGGCGCGGTGAAGGACTTCGACCATTTCTGCAAAACCACCGGCGCGCATCTCCTGGACTGCCGCGAGGAGGCCGGCGGGGTTTTGGTGTTTATGCTGAAGAAGGCCTGACGCTACGGGGCAGTGCGCTTGTACGCGGCGGATAAAAGGCACATCCTGGCCGCGTCTCGAAACGGCGATAACGATGGGGAGGCTTGTCATGTCGATGACCGACGTTACCAAGACGCTGCACGCGCATTGGGTGGCCTATCTGATCGAGGGCATCGTGCTGGTGGCTCTCGGCGCGGCGGCGATCCTGGTTCCCGTCCTGGCCACGCTGGCGGTGGCGATATTCCTCGGCTGGCTTTTTCTCATCAGCGGCATTTTGGGCCTCATCACCACCTTCTGGATGAAGCAGGCGCCGGGTTTCTGGTGGTCGCTGCTTTCGGCCTTGCTCGGCATCGTGGTGGGATCCCTGTTGATCGGCTGGCCGGTGAGCGGCGCGATTTCGCTCACATTGGTGCTGATCGTCTTTTTCGCGATCGAGGGCGTGCTCTCGATCCTGTTCGGGTTCGAGCACAAGCAGGCGCTGTCGGGCCGCTGGTTCTGGCTGGTGCTGAACGGCGTCATCGACCTGGGCCTGGCCGGCATCATTCTCTACGGGCTGCCCGGCTCCGCCACCTGGGCGCTCGGGCTGCTGGTCGGCATCGACCTGGTGTTCGGCGGCGCGGCATTGATCGGCATGGCGCTGCACGCCCGCAATGCGGCCTGATTTGAAGTAAAGTTTTAAGGCTTCGTGACCAGCCCGAGCTCGCGGTAATAGCGCGCGGCGCCGGGGTGGAGCGGCAGGTCGAAGCCGTCCAGCGCGTCGGCCAGGCGGATGCGCTTGCCCGCCGGGTGGCCGCTGTCGAGGATGCGGCGCGAGGCCGGCTGCCACAGCGCCGAGGTGATGGCATAGACCAGATCCTCCGGCGCGGAGGATCGCACCACCCACAACGCCGTCACCGCGACCGACGGCGTTTCCTTGTCGATGCCGGGATATGTCGCGCCCGGGATCGATCCGGCGGCGAAGAAGCGGTATTTGGCGTGCAACGCGCGCGCCGTTCCCGCCGGCACCGGCACCAGCCGCATCTTGGCCAACGAGGCGAGATCGGCCACCGCCGGCACCGGATATCCGGCCACTAGGAAAAGCGCGTCGATCTCGCCGCGGCGCAGCGCCTCCGCCGCTTGCGACAGGCGCTGGTAGCTGGGCTTGAGGTCGCATTCCGAAAGCCCCGCGGCTTCGAGCACGAGGCGCGCATCGATCAGCGTGCCCGAACCCGTCTCGCCCAGCGCCACGCGCTTGTCCTTCAGATCGGCCAGGTGGCGGATATCGCTTTCGGCGCGCACCACGACATGGACGTATTCGGGAAACAGCGCGGCGATGGCGCGCAAATTCTTGAGCGGGCCGGGCGGGGCGGGGATTGCGGGCGGGGGAACGGCGGGAACGGAAGCGGCGCCGCCGGGCGCCTGCTCCGGCTCCGGCGCGCAGGACGGATCCTTCGGCCAGGATCCGGCATAGGCCCAATGCGCGATATCGGCCTGGACCAGCGCCGATTCAAGCTCGCCCGCCGACACCTCGGCCGCGTTCGCGGCCGAGCCGGGCGTGGCCTGGGCCACCGCCACCAACCCGGGCACGCCGCAGCTGCCGCCCTGGTCGCAATCGCGCGATCCCGGCGGCTTGGAGATGATGTTGGCGAGCATGCCGCCGATCTGGAAATAGGTTCCGGTAGTGGCGCCGGTGCCGATGCGGAAGAAGCGCAGTTCCTCGTCGGCGCGGGCAAGGGCGGGGGCGAGCAGCAGGGCAAGGACGGCGGCACACTTCAGAACCGCGCGCGCGCCTTTGCTCATGCTTCATCCTTTCTCTGCCCCATCCTACGACGCGAAACGCCAAAAGCAATCGCAGCGCAACCGGCCAGCGCCGCCACATGGGCGTCATAGTGGCCCGCCATACTCCTCTTGCGGCCGTCTTGGCCGGATGGTTTCATGCTCCGCCCGATCGACAACCGAGGGGATTGGCCCCATGAATGAAAAGAATCGCAAAACGAATCCTTTGACCGTTCTCGCGCTGTCCCTCGCCTTGGCGCTGCCTTTGGCCTCCTGCGCGGCGGTCCAGGGGCAGGAAACCGCCGGGGAATATGCCGGCGATGCCGCCATCACCACCAAGGTGAAGGCCAGCCTCATCCAGGAGCAGGCCTTGAAGGCCTTCCAGATCACCGTCGAGACCATGCAGGGCACGGTGCAGCTTTCGGGCTTCGTCGACACCCGCGCGCAGAAGGACCAGGCCGGCAGGATCGCCGCCGGAATCTCGGGCGTGAAGTTGGTGCAGAACAACATCCTGGTGAAGACGCACTAGCTTTTCAAAACGGACGGCCTTCGGCGTCCTTTCAGGCCGCGGCGGCGCGTCGTTTTATGCCTGGCCCGGCATGCATTGACTTATCATCCCCGAATTCATAGAACGGCATACGAACGGTTCCGAATTTTTTGGATGGGGAGGACGGACGCATGACCGCCGGCGCCCGTGGCAGGAATCGATCTTCGGAACTTCCGAAACATGCGGACAAAAGACACGTGGTGTATTTGGCTTGTCCTTATGGCGATGGAGACGCGCGCCTTCGCCGGGAACGGTTCGAGGCCGCAACGCGCGCGGCCGCGCAGCTCATCAAACAAGGCTATATCGTCTACAGCCCGATCACGATGACCCATCCCATCGACGCCGTGCTGGGAGGCGGAAAGGAGACGCTCGGTTCGGATTACTGGGTCGATTACGACGAGGCTTTCATGGATTTCTGTTCTGAAATGATAATCCTGCGCGCGCCGGGATGGGACGAAAGTCGGGGGATCAAGAGGGAAATCGAATATTTTGCCGCGCGCGAAAAACCAATTCGTTTGATGGACAGCGACGGATCGCTACACCCGATAAACATAAAAAACGCAAGCCGCGGCGGCTAATCCAAGAATGATGGCGCCCGACTCGCGCGCGACGCCAAAGCCGACGCTGACATGTTCATCCCCGGCATATTTGGCAAAGGTGTGTTTTTCCCAGCGATACAGGAACAGCCCATAAAGCGAAAACAGGCACACCAGGATGATGTGGAAATGATGCGGTGGCGATATATGCGACCACGACAACAACGCCAATAAGACCCAAAAATAAGCCGCCCAAAGAAAGGTGATGATGGGACCTCTGCCGATATGGGGCGATCTCCGCAAGCCGCCCCAATATATCGACCAGAGCTGACAGAACCTCGTTGTCGTCCTTTTTGCCGTCCGGCGATCCCTGAAGTCATAGGTGCGGGGAAATTGCAGCACGGTGAGCAAGTCCCAGACAAAATAGAGAAAAAAAATCACCGCCAGAATCGACATAAACGCATACGAATTCTTTGAGGTATACATTAAGATTATGTAGGCGAAGACGAGGGTGATATCGATTACAAAACGCACGTCTTTCTCTTCGCCGGCTTTCTTGAATGTAAGAA
>Ga0187810_10000032_pt1 | contig 65283 bp, 60 predicted proteins | sample NC_wetland_sal_i_9_FD_132963 | JGI IMG/M metagenome (GOLD analysis project Ga0187810, IMG submission 132963) | Wetland sediment microbial communities from Neuse River Estuary, North Carolina, USA - ASW_5 | ecosystem: Environmental > Aquatic > Freshwater > Wetlands > Sediment | place: USA: North...
AACAGCCTGTTCAAGGCGATGTGCTACGAGGAATACCGCGGCTTCTTCCAGATCGGCATGGTGGAGCGCAACGAGAACAACGCCATCATCCAGCACGGCACCATGACCATGGTGCGCCGCGACAGGCTGCAAGAGGTGGGGGGCTGGGCCACCTGGTGCATCACCGAGGATACCGAACTGGGCCTGCGCCTGTTCGAGGCCGGCTACGGCGCCGCCTATATTCCGCAGAGCATGGGCAAGGGCCTGATCCCCGACACGCTGAAGGCCTTCCAGAGCCAGCGCTACCGCTGGGTCTACGGCGCCATGCAGATCTTGAAGCGCCATGCCGGCGCCATCTTCTCGGGCGGCACCAAGCTGTCCCTGGCGCAGCGCTATCACTTCCTCTCCGGCTGGCTGCCCTGGATGTCGGACGGGCTCGGCATGGCGATGACCTTCATCGCCCTTGCCTGGACCTTCGCCATGTGGGCGGCGCCGCGCTACGTCGAAGTGCCAATGCCGGTGCTGTCGGCGGCGGCCCTGGCGCTGTTCGCCGCCAAGATGCTGAAGACGCTGCTGCTCTATCCCAAGAAGGTGGGCTCTGGGATGCGCGGGGCGGTGATGGCCTCGGTGGCGGGGCTGGCGCTGACCCATACCGTCGCCAAGGCGGTGTGGTCGGGGGTGTTCACCTCGGGCACGCCCTTCCTGCGCACGCCCAAATGCGCCGACGAAGCGCTGCTCAGCCAGGCGCTGCGCGGGGTGTGGCAGGAAACCACGCTGCTCGGCTTCTGCCTGCTGGCGATCCTCTCGGTGTTCTCCACCGGGCGCACCGACGATCCGGCGGCCTGGCTGTGGCTGGTCATGCTGGCGGTGCAGAGCCTGCCTTATGCGGCGACGGTGGCGACGGCGGCGCTTTCCGCCCGCGGCCTGGCCAAGGACCGTCCTTCCATGCCGGCCGAACAGCCGCCGACGATGGCAAAAGCGGCGTAACCGAGCGCGTTGGACGCCTACAAACGCCCTGGTGTATATTGCGGATGCAGATCCGGGGCCGACCGCCTTGCGCAAGCTGGAAGACGTCTTGGCCGAGCTGCGGCGCCTGCAACCGGCATTGCGCCGCCGTTATCCGATCCGCGCCATGGGCGTGTTCGGCTCCTATGCGCGGGGCCGTCAGCGCGCCGACAGCGACCTCGATATCCTGGTGGAGCTGGATGACGGCATCGGTTTGATGGAATTCGTCGGCCTGAAACAGGAACTCGGCGACGCCATCGGTCTTGAGGTCGATCTGGTTTCGCACAACGCCTTGAAGCCGCGCATCGGACAGCGGCTTCTGTCCGAAGTGGTGATGCTGTGACGTCGCCGGATCGCGCCTTCATCGACCATTTGAACGACATCCCGGAAAACGCCAGGAAATTGAAAGCATTCCTGGGCGAGCGGTCCTTCGATGCCTTCAAGGCCGACGAAAAGACCCAATATGCGATCGCGCGGGCTTTGGAAATCATCGGCGAAGCAGCCAAGCGCATCCCCGCGGCAATCCGGGACAGCCATCCCGGCATCCCCTGGCGGGAAATGGGCGGGATGCGCGATGTGCTGATTCACCAGTATGAAGGCGTCAGCCTGCTCATTCTCTTCCAGACGGCGGCGCACGAGATCGATGCGGTGATCGAAAGCTGCCGGCGGTGATCGCCGAGGCGGAACAAACGCGGCGGAATTAATCCGGCACCAGCTTGCCCGGGTTCAGGATATTCTTGGGGTCCAGCGTGCGCTTCAGGGTGCGCATCAGTTCGACCTCGGCGGCGCTCTTGTAGCGCTTGAGGTCGGCGCGTTTCATCACCCCCACGCCGTGCTCGGCGCTGAAGGAGCCGCCGTATTCGTGCACCACGTCGTGGACGATGCGCTGGATGTCGTCCCAGCGCGCCAGGTAGCGCGCCGTGTCCTCGCCGTGCGCCATCTGGAAATTGAAATGCAGGTTGCCGTCGCCCAGATGCCCGAAGGGCACCGGCCGCGCCGAGGGCAGCACGGACGTCACCGCGGCCGCGGCGGTGCCGATGAAGGCGGCGGCGGCGCTTACCGGCACCGAGACGTCGTGCTTGAGCGACGGCCCATCCAGCTTCTGCGCCTCCGACATGCTTTCGCGCAGCTTCCACAGCGCCGCGCGCTGCGCTTCGCTGGATGCGAGGACCGCGTCGCCGGCCACGCCGTCCACCAGGGCGGCTTCCAGCGCCGCCTGGAACACCGTTTCCACGCCCGCCGGGCCCGAGGCTTCGCACAGCACATACCAGGGCGAAGGCTGTGCCAGCGGATCGGTGGTGCCGGGAATATGCGCCAGCACCAGCTCCAATCCGGGGCGCGACAGCAACTCGAAGGCGTTGACCAAGCCGTTGCTGGCCTCTTGCAGCCGGCTCAGCAGCGCCACGGCGGCTGGCACGTCGGGCACGGCGACGAAGGCGGTGGCGCGCAGGGCCGGTTTGGGGAACAGTTTCAGCGCCGCGGCGGTGACGATGCCCAGCGTGCCTTCGGCGCCGATGAAAAGCTGCTTGAGGTCGTAGCCGGTGTTGTCCTTGCGCAGGGTGCGCAAGAGGTCGAGCACCCGCCCGTCGGCCAGCACCACCTCCAGCCCCAGCACCTGTTCGCGCATCATGCCGTAGCGCAGCACGTTGACGCCGCCGGCATTGGTGGAGACGAGGCCGCCGATGGTGGAGGAGCCCACCGAGGCGAGCGATGCCGCCAGCATCAGCTTGTGTTCGTCGGCCGCCTGCTGCGCCGTCGCCAGCACCACGCCCGCTTCCAGGGTGATGCTGGCATCCTTGGCATCGATGGCACGCACGCGGTTCATCCGCGTCAGGCTGAGCAGGATTTCGCCCTCGAAGGGGATCTGCCCGCCCACCAGCCCGGTGTTGCCGCCTTGCGGCACCACCGCGGTGCCGCTCTGGTGGCAGAGCGCGAGCACGGCCGAGACTTCCGCCGTACTGGCCGGTTTCAACAGCAGCGAGGCGCGGCCCTGGTATTTGCTGCGCCATTCTTCCAGATGCGGCGCGATCTCGGCCGGGTCTTCGGAAAAGCCCTTCTGTCCGACGACGGCCTTCAGCCGGGCGGCGATGCCGTCGCTCATGGTGCGGGCTCGCGCGGGGCGGCGGCCCGTTGCAGCCGGTCGTTGATGGCTTCGCCCAGCCCGGCGGCCGGGACCGGCATCACGGCGATGGCCTCGGCTTCGGCATCCAGCGCCCGCAGCATGGCGAAAAGATTGGCCGCCGCTTCGGCCAGGTCGCCGGAGGGGCTGAGGTTCAGATGCTCCGCCGGAGCCTCGGGGCCGAAGCCGAGCAGGGTCTCGCCCGCTTCGGCCTTGCGGGCATTGAGGCGCAGGCGGGCGCGCGGCGCATAATGGCTGGCCAGTTGTCCGGGAGAGGTGACGGGGCCCGGGGCAGGGGCGGCGAGCGGTCCGGTGATTCGCTCCACCGCGTCGCGCGGCACGCCTCCGGGCCGCAGCAGCACCGGATGCGGGGCAAAACCGATCACGGTGGATTCGATGCCGACGGGCGTGGGGCCGCCGTCCAGGATCATGCCCAGCTTGCCGCCGAAGCCCTCTGCCACATGCCGGGCGCGGGTGGGGCTGACCGTGCCGGAGGGATTGGCGCTGGGGGCGGCCAGCGGAATTCCCGCTTCGGCGAGCAGCCGCCTGGCGACGGGATGCGACGGCGCCCGCATCGCCACCGTGTCCAGCCCGGCGCTGACCAGGAGCGACAAGGCACAATCCGGGCGGCGCGGCAGCACCAAGCTAAGAGGCCCCGGCCAGAAAGCCTCGGCCAGCTCGGCCGCCAGGGGAGAAAAGACAACGTAGCGATCCGCTTGTGCCGCGTCCTTCACATGGACGATGAGCGGATTGATGCGCGGCCTCTGCTTGACCGCAAAGATCGCCGCCACGGCCTTGCCGTTGGTGGCGTCGGCCCCCAGCCCGTAGACCGTCTCGGTGGGAAAGGCGACCAGAGCACCGGCGCGCAACAGCGCCGCCGCGGCCGTGACGGCCGCCGCATCCGCCTCGCGTAGCGTTGGAACAGCGGGGTCCATCTCGCTCGCTTCCGCCTCACAAGCCGCTGCGCAGGTGCACGAAGGGCAACATGCGCAACAGCACGTTATCGTCGCGGATGAAGTGGTGGTACAGCGCCGCCAGGACGTGCACCGGCACCAGCACGATCATCATCCAGGCCAGCCAGACATGGGCGGTCTCGAAGGCTTCGTGCCAGGGATGTGCCGCCGCGTGCCCGATGCCGGAAAGGAAGGGGAAGGCCGGCCAGTCGAACAGGCCGAAATAGGGAATCGGGCGCCCCCCGCTGCCCACGCTGACCATCATCCAGCCCGCCAGCGGAATGACGACGATGGCGAAGTAGAACAGGTGGTGCATGCCGCGTCCGGCGATGCGCATCCAGGGCGACAGTCCGCGCGGCGGCGGCGGCACCGGATTCGCCCAGCGCCAGAACAGCCGGAACAGGCTCAAGAGCAGCACCGTCAGGCCGATGGAGGCGTGCAGGTGGAAAAGCGGCAGCTTGCCGGGATCGCTGCGCGGCAGGTCGGAAAATTCCAGGCCGATAGTGAGATTGGCGACGATCGCGGCGGCGATCAGCCAGTGCAGCGTCAGCGCCACGAGGCCGTAGCGCATCGGGTACTCGCGGAAGGTGGCGGACATGGCAAGCTCCTTCTCTAGGCGGAAGGCCCTGCCGTTCCGCGGATTCCGGCGCAGCGCGATTGTATGGCCCAAACGGCGCCCGGCGCCAAGCTTGACGCCGTGACGGGTCGCGATTGCGGCGTGCCGGCAGGTGCGAAAGAGCCCGATTTGTGCACAATGGCGGGGGGCGCGAGGGTTTCGGCATGTGGCGTTGGGTTGCAGCGGCATTGGCATTCGGATGCACGGGGGCGCTGGCCGCGCCGCCTTGCGCGGGCGAGGCGGAGATCGCGGGCGCACACATTATGCGGGTGGAACGCAACGCCGCGCTGGTGCTGACCGACGGCCGCGCCTTGCATCTCGAAGGCATCCGCCTGCCCGACGCGGTGCAGGACCGTGCCCCCCAGGCCGTCACCGATCGGGCTTTCGCCGAATTGAACGCCCTGGCCAAGGACAAGGTGCTGGACGCCTATGCCGTCTGGCCCAAGGAGGACCGCTACGGCCGCGTGCGCGCGCAGGTCTTCGCCGCCGACGGCACCTGGCTGCAGCGCGACCTGCTGCAGAAGGGCCTGGCGCGGGTGGAGATCGCGCCCGACCGCGGCGAATGCTATGGCGAGCTTTATGCCGCCGAGGCCGAGGCGCGCCATGCCGGTCTGGGGCTGTGGGCCGATCCGGCCTATGCCTTCCGCACGGCGGACAATGTGGGCGCCGATGTCGGCAGTTTCCAGATCGTGGTGGGGCGCGTGCTGGCGGCGGCGGCCCATGACGGGCGCGTCTTCCTCAATTTCGGGCCGGACTGGCGCACGGATTTCACCGTCACCATCCCGCCCGACGACGTGAAGACCTTCAAGCGCATGGGCGTCGATCCCCTGGATTACCAAGGCAAGCTGATCCGCGTGCGCGGCATCGTGCAGTCGCTGAACGGCCCCGAGATCGAAGTGGGCAACCCCAAGCAGATCGAACTGCTGCAATGAACTGTCCGGCCTGCGGCGCACGCCTGCCGGCGCGGCCGGTCTCGCGCATGATCGTCACCGGCGCGCTGTTCATCGCGGCCGGCATGGTGCTGCTGTTCCTGCTGCACCTGGCCATCATCGTGCTGGCCAGCGTTCTTCTGGTCGCCATCGGCGCGACGCTGTGGCGGAGCGCCTTCAAGGTGCGGGCGGGGCGCTGCCCCGCCTGCGGCCGGAAAGCCTGAAGCGTAATTCCAAAACAAGCTCTCAGAACGGACGGTGGCGCGGAGGGGGCAGGGGCTCCGCCCACAAGAGCAGGAGCGGCAGGCCGAGCGGAACGATCAGCGCCATGCCGATGCGGTGGTCGCCGACGGCATATCCGATGCCCCAGCCGAGGACGAAGCCCGCAGCCATGGTGCCGACGATTTTGGCCAGGGACAGGGCCGGCCGTTCGTCGGTTACCGCAAGGGTGGCCAGGACGCCGATCACGGCGCCGATCAGCATGGCGCCCCGCAAGGAGCCGGTCATGGAGGACACCAGCCAGCCGAACAGGCACCCCACCGCCATGGCCGCCGCCCATTTGACGACGGAGCGGGCCGGGCGCGTGCCGAACAGGGCGATGGTGGCCAGGATGCCGATGGCGGCGCCGCTGGCCACGGCAATCGCCACCTCGTCCGTCACGGAGACGATCAACCACCCGGACAGCGATCCGATCAGCATCGGTATGAGCCACTTCATGGAACCCTCCATGCGCCGGTGTTTCGGCCAGTGTCGTACATCGAACGCGGCAGGGCAACGTCCCCGTCGCGCATGACGGCCCGGCCGCAAAAGAAAAGGCCCGGAGTCGCCTCCGGGCCTTTTTGCCTTGCGGGCTCGCGGTCAGCCGCCACAGCAACCCCGACCGCCCGCCCTGGAATGGGTTACGCGGCTTTTTTCAACAGCGCGCCTTCGACGCGCTTCACCGCCGCGGTTTCGTCGATCTTCTCGACGGCGGCGACTTCGCGGGCCATGCGGGCCAGCGCCGCTTCGTAGAGCTGGCGTTCGGAATAGGACTGCTCCGGCTGGCCGGAGGCGCGGTGCAGGTCGCGCACCACTTCGGCGATGGAGACCAGGTCGCCGGAATTGATCTTGGCTTCGTATTCCTGCGCCCGGCGCGACCACATGGTGCGCTTGATGCGGGCCCGGCCCTTCAGCGTGTTGAGCGCGGTGGCGACGGTATCGGGCGAGGACAGCTTGCGCATGCCCACGGCCTTGGCCTTGGTGGTGGGAACGCGCAGGGTCATCTTGTCCTTGTCGAAGGTGATGACGAACAGTTCGAGCTTGATGCCCGCCACTTCCTGTTCTTCGATGCGGGTGATTCTGCCGACGCCGTGGGTGGGATAGACGACGTGGTCGTTGGCCTTGAATTCGAGTTTCCTGTTGGAATTCGCCGGAACCTTTTTTGCCGGAACCGGCACTACAGTCGCTTTAGCCGTGGTCATTATCACTTTCCAGTTCGCGCACTCGAAACCGCGCCAGCCAGGGGGCCGGCACCGCCTGCATTTGCACTGCAAAAGTATGCGGCGCCTCCGGACCTCTCATAAATCCGGGTGGGGCAGCGCCGTTCGAGTCCATTTCAGAACGGCTTTAAGCTATCACAACATCCGGCAAAAGAAAAGCTGTGTTTCCTCAAACCTTTGAAACATTGGGACTTATTTCAAACCAAAGATATGCCTTTTGGTCATGCTAACGCTACCAGAAACGCCCTGGAGAGGCCGGAAATTGCATTTAACGGCCGTGCAATGGTTAATTTTACGATCCGCTGCCGGGCTTTTCGGAGAAATACTTCTCGAACTTGCCGTCTTCGTTGCGGTGCTCTTCGGCGTCGGCCGGGGGCGTGCCCTTCTGGGTGATGTTCGGCCATTTCTTGGCATATTCGGCGTTCAGGGTGAGCCATTTCTCCAGCCCGGTCTCGGTATCGGCCTTGATGGCCTCGGGCGGGCATTCCGGCTCGCAGACGCCGCAATCGATGCACTCGTCGGGATGGATGACGAGCATGTTATCGCCTTCGTAGAAGCAATCGACCGGGCAGACCTCCACGCAGTCCATGTATTTGCATTTGATGCAGGCGTCGGTGACGACATAAGTCATTGCCGGAAGGCTCCAGTCGATTCAGGGGCATGTCCATTAAGGCCCGCGGGGCGCTTGATCAAGACGTGTGCGGGTCTGCGACGATTTCGTAGAGCAACTGTGCTTCCGGTGCGCCCCCCCGGCGGCTGGCCCCGGCCACAACCCGGACGGCCACCACTTGTCCTCTCAGCGGCAGGGTTAATACATCTCCCGGGCGAACCTCGCGGCCGGCTTTCTCCACCCGGAAACCGTTGATCCGGAGGCGGCCGGATTCGCAGGCGGCGGCCGCCATCTCGCGGGTGCGATAGAAGCGGGCGCACCACAGCCATTTGTCGAGACGGAGACGCTCTTCGCTCATTTTCACGAACCTGTCATGGCCCGGCTTGTTGTCCGGGCCATCCAGCCGCCGCGTGTCAACGCGGCGATTGAATCCTTTGTCACCTGGATGGCCCGTTCGTGACGCTGTCGCTACGAACTTGCGGGCCATGACACATTGGGAAAGACGTCTCGCTCATTTTCCCCCGATCAGTTCGGCCAGACTGGCAAACGGTGAATTGGGATCGACCTTGATCTTCGGCCCGTTTTTTTCCCGCTTGGGACCATGGCGCTTGTGCTCCGGCCTGTTCGGTTGCGGCGGCAGGGCCCGCCGCCACACCGTCTTGCCGTCCGCCACCTCCGTCGCCTGCCAGCCCAGCGCGTTCAGCACCGGGGGCAGCTCGTCATTGCCGCAGCCGAGCAGCGACACCAGCTTGGGCATCAGCGCCTCGGTGGTGGTGCCGTCCATGAGGGCCTGTTCCAATACGTCCTCCAGCCGCTCCAGCATATCCAGGCGGATGGCGCGCCCGGCGAAGGCGCGGAAACCTGCCGCCGCCAGAAAGCCTTCCGGCGCGTCGCTGACAAACGAGGTGAGCCCGGCGCGCGGCAGCACCGGCACGTTCTCCAGCTTCTGCCGGATGCTCCAGAAGAGGGCGAGCAGCCCCGCCGCTTCCGGCCGCAGCAGCTTGGGCAGATAGACGGCACGCCGTCCGAACCAGACCCCGAGCGGCTTCAGCGCCCGCAAGACCGCACCGCGGTCGCCTTTCAACTCGCTGCGGGCGAAATCGAGATTGCCGAAATTCTCCCACAACCGGTGGGCGATGCCGCGCGCTTCGCCGGGTAACGCGCCTTGGCTGCCGGCCTTGGTCTCGATGGCGAGCCGCAGCGCTTCCAGCGCTTCCAGCTTGGCGGCGATGCGGCTCTGCACCCACTCCTCCAACCGCTGCTGCACGCTGTCGCGCGGCTGGCCCTTCAGGCTTTCGTCGGCCAAGAGCAGCACCTGGGGCGTCAGCGGCGTGCCGCCCGCCGCCAGCCGCCCGACGATGGCGCCGTCCCACCACAGCCGCCCGTGCTCGCTCAGCGTGATGTCGGTTTCGAGGGCGAAGGCCAGCTTGCGGGCGCGGGTGAAAAATTCGCCTTCCAGCCCTTTCACCGCCGCGGCGCGCAGGGCACGCGCTTCCAGCCCGGCGGCGGTATCGGCGGGGGTGAAGCGGAAGCCTTCCAGCTTGCCGATGGTTTCGCCGCCGACGCTGACGCCGCCGGAATCGTCCAGCTTGAGGTCGATCTCGTCTTCGCGCAGCTGGCGGATCAAGACCGAAGCGCGGCGGTCGATGAAGCGCTGGGTGAGCTTTTCGTGCAAAGCATCGGATAAACGGTCTTCAACCGCCCGCGTCACCTCCTGCCAATGGGCGCCGTCGCGCACCCAGCCCGGCCTATGCGCCGCATAAGTCCAGGTGCGGATATGGGCCAGGCGGCCGGACAGGGTGGCGACATCGCCTTCGGTGACATCCAGGCGATTGATCTGACTGGCCAGCCAATCCTCGGGCAGGACGCCGTCGTCGCTGGAAAGATAGCCGAAGATGGTGCGCACCAGCCGGACGTGCTCGTCCGTGGACAGCTTGTTGAAGTCCGGCATCTGGCAGCATTCCCAGAGCAGCTTGATCTGTGCCGGAGCGCGCGCCTTGTCGCGGATTTCGTCCTGGGCGGCCAGGGTGCGCAAGGCGACGAGGTCGGAAGCCGGCCGCGCTTTCACCAGGCCGCGCAGCGGCGGCGGCTGGTCGAGGCTGGCGATCAGCGTATCGAGCGCGTGGAAGGAGAGGGCGGAATTGCGCCATTGCAGCACCCGCACCGGATCGTAATGGTGGTTTTCGACCCGGCCGACCAGTTCCTGCTCCAAGGGCTCGGCTTCGCCGGTGACGCCGAAGGTGCCGTCGTTCATGTGCCGCCCGGCACGGCCGGCGATCTGGCCGATCTCTTCCGGCCGGAGCGGCCGCGTCACGAGCCCGTCGAATTTCTCCAGCGCCGAGAAGGCGACGTGATCGACGTCCATGTTGAGGCCCATGCCGATGGCGTCGGTCGCCACCAGGAAATCCACCTCGCCGGACTGGTAGAGCGCGACTTGCGCGTTACGGGTGCGCGGCGACAGCGCGCCCAGCACCACCGCCGCGCCGCCGCGCTGGCTGCGGATCAGCTCGGCGATGCCGTAGACGTCTTCCGCCGAGAAGCCGACCACGGCGGAGCGGCGGGGCAGGCGGGTGAGCTTCTTGGGGCCGGTATAGGCCAGGTCCGAAAAGCGCGCCCGCGACATGAAATAGGTGTGCGGCACGAAACGCTGGATCGCCCCGCGCATGGTGTCGGCGCCGAGGAAGACGGTTTCCTCCTCGCCGCGGGCATGCAGCAGCCGGTCGGTGAAGACATGGCCGCGCTCCGGATCGGCCGCCAGCTGGATCTCGTCGATGGCGAGGAAGGCGGTGCCGAGCCCCAGCGGCATGGCCTCCACGGTGCAGACGTAATACTGGGCCCCGGCCGGGATCACCTTCTCCTCGCCGGTGATCAGGGCGCAGGCCTTGGCCCCTTTCAGCCGCACGATCTTGTCGTAGACCTCGCGCGCCAGGAGACGCAGCGGCAGGCCGATCATGCCGGATTTGTGGGCCAGCATCCGCTCGATGGCGAAATGGGTCTTGCCGGTGTTGGTGGGGCCGAGGACGGCGGTTATCCTGCCGGCGGCCGGGGGCTGCGCTCTACTCATCGGACCGGAAGATCGTGCTTCAAGGCCTTGAGTACAAGACGAGTCGGCCGTTCATGTCTTTGTTTTGGGTAACGAATTTGAACGTAACTGGAACGAACGCTGATCGAATCACTAACTGACGAAAAATCAGCGTTTGTTCTCATACAATTAGGCGGTTGTCAAGAAGTCTGCGCCCCTACATCTTGTGCACGACTCGACCACTGGAGTCCGGCCGAGTTATCCACGGAACACTCCGTATGCGGAACAATGTGACGGAATTGAAACGATTCCAATACGCTGCCAGGTTGTCCCGGAGCCGGTTTGAAGCCATGCAGCGGCTGCGCTACGGACCTCATGCGCCACCGGACCACATGGCTGGCGGGGTTCGGCCGGGCCGAAAACCTCGCTGCGTCACCCTTCGACAAGCTCGGGGTGAAGGGGGGAAACTATCCCTCATGCTGAGCCTGTCGAAGCAATAGGGCCGAGGATCGGATGAGCACACCGGAAAAATGGGCCGCGCTGGCCGCCAAGGAACTGAAGACGCGGCCGCTCAAGGAACTCGACTGGGCGTCGCCGGAAGGTTTCGCGGTGCAGCCGCTTTACACGGAAGCGGACCTCGCAGGGCTGGAAACGGCAACGCTGCCCGGTTTTTCGCCCTTCCTCCGCGGCGTGCGCGCCACCATGTACACGGGACGGCCCTGGACCATCCGCCAATATGCCGGCTTCTCAACCGCCGAGGAGTCCAATGCCTTCTACCGCGCCAACCTGGCGGCGGGGCAGATGGGCCTCTCGGTGGCCTTCGACCTGCCCACCCATCGCGGCTACGACAGCGACCATCCCCGCGTCATGGGCGACGTCGGCAAGGCGGGCGTCGCCATCGATTCCGTCGAGGACATGAAGATCCTATTCGACGGCATCCCGCTCGACCGCATGAGCGTGTCGATGACCATGAACGGGGCGGTGATCCCGATCATGGCGAATTACCTGGTGGCGGCGGAGGAGCAGGGGGTGAAGCCGGCGCAGCTGGCGGGCACCATCCAGAACGACATCCTGAAGGAATTCATGGTGCGGAACACCTACATCTATCCGCCCGCCCCCAGCATGCGCATCGTCGCCGACATCATCGAATACGCGGCGAACAACATGCCGAAGTTCAATTCCATCTCGATTTCCGGCTACCACATGCACGAGGCGGGGGCCACCGCGGTGCAGGAGCTGGCCTATACGCTGGCCGACGGCATCGCCTACGTCCGCGCCGCCCTGGCCAGGGGGCTCGAGGTGGACGCTTTCGCGCCGCGGCTCAGTTTCTTCTTCGGCATCGGCATGAACTTCTTCATGGAGGCGGCCAAGCTGCGCGCCGCGCGCCTGCTCTGGGCCAGGATCATGACCGGCTTCGGCGCCAGGAAGCCGGAAAGCCTGATGCTGCGCACCCATTGCCAGACCTCGGGCGTCTCGCTGACCGAGCAGGACCCCTACAACAACATCGTGCGTACCGCTTACGAAGCGCTGGCGGCGGTGCTGGGCGGCACCCAGTCGCTGCACACCAACTCCTTCGACGAGGCCATCGCCCTGCCGACGGAAGCCTCCGCCCGCATCGCCCGCAACACCCAGCTCATCCTGCAGCACGAGACCCAGGTGACGCGCACCGTCGATCCGCTGGGGGGCTCCTATTACGTCGAGGCGCTGACCCATGCACTGGCCCACCATGCCCGGAAGATCATGGACGCGGTGGAAGCGCGCGGCGGCATGGTCAACTGCGTCGCAGACGCCAAATTCGCCATCGAGGAATCCGCGGCAAGGCGCCAGGCCCGCATCGACAAGGGCGAGGACGTCATCGTCGGCGTCAACCGCTTCGAGCCCGAAAAGGAAGACGGCGTCGAATACCGCGAGGTGGACAATGCGGCGGTGCTGCAGGCCCAGCTCGCGCGCCTGGCCAAAGTCAAGGCGGCGCGCGATCCGCTCAAGGTCGAAGCGGCGCTGGCGGCCTTGCGCCAAGGCGCGGCCTCGGACTCCAATCTCCTCACGTTGGCCGTGGAGGCGGCGCGGGCCCGCGCCACGGTGGGCGAAATCTCGGAAGCCATCGAGAAGGTGCATCTGCGCCACCGGGCCGTGACGCGCACCATCTCCGGCGTCTATGGCGGCGCCTTCGAAGGCGACAACGAATTCGCGGCGCTGAAAGGCGAAGTGGAGAATTACGCCAGATCGTCGGGCGGCAAGCCGCGCCTCCTGGTGGCCAAGATCGGCCAGGACGGCCACGACCGCGGCGCCAAGGTGATCGCCTCGGCCTTCGCCGATATCGGCTTCGCCGTGGATGTGGGCGAACTCTTCGCCACGCCGCAAGAGGTGGCGAAGAACGCGGTGGCGACCGGCGCCAAGGTGGTCGGCATTTCCAGCCTGGCGGCCGGGCACATGACTTTGGTGCCGCAATTGCTGGCGGCGCTGAAAGAGGAAGGCTCGGACGCCCTGGTGGTGGTGGGCGGCGTCATCCCGGCCGGCGATCACGCCGTCCTCAAGGAGCTGGGGGTGGCGGCCGTGTTCGGTCCCGGCACCAACATCCCCGAGGCCGCCCGCAAGGTGCTGGAGCTGGTACGCGGTGCTTAAGGCTTGGACGCTTCCGTCGGCGCCGCCGGCGAGATGTAGAGCTTCTTCTCCTTGTAGGCGATGTAGAGGTGCAGGCGCCTGAGCACGTTCATGCCGAGCAGGATGTCCGGCTCGGCCTGTTCGTCCGGATGGGAGATCAGCGAACCCAGCTCCTTGTCGTCGAAATGGTTTTTCGCGCGGTCCGGGATGATGACGAAGAGCGGATTGAAAACCGCTATGCCCTCGAAGGTCAGCGTTTTGAAGCTGTGGCGCCACACCATCGAGCCGGCTTCCCCGTTCAAGTCCCCGGCCGCGGGGGCGTCTGCCGATCCCAGCTTGAGGCCGAACTCGTTTTCCGCCACGATCCGGCGCAGCGTCGAATTCGAGGCGCCGGTATCCAAGATGGCCTTGATCGTGCGTCCTTCGAGTTCGACCGGCAGCACGATATGGCCGGATTTGAGCAATTCGAAGGGAATGACCGCCACCGGGCGTTCCTTCCAATAGGTGACGCGGCCGTCGCAATGCTTCTGGCTGATGATGTCGAGCTTGCGCCTGGCGAAATCCACCGAGACGTCGAACTGGCTGAGAATGTCGGCGCCCAGGATGCCGCCGATCTGCGGGTCGTCATCGACCATGTTGGCCGGTGCCAGCATGAAATCGAAGCTGCTGGCCTTGAGCGCGCCGATGGCGATGGGGGCGGTTGCCATCACGTCGGAATAGCTGCCCGTGACGCTGTAGAGCCGGATATTGCTGCGTTTCAGCTTCAGCCCCAGTTCCGCCGCGGTCTTCGGCGAAATCACGCTTTGCGCGCTGCCGGTATCGAGCAGCATCAGTTTGTTGACGCCGGCGATCTCCATGGGAACGTAATAGGACAGCCCGTCCGGCGCGGCGGTGAGATCGGCCTGGCCTACGATCGCCAGCGGCGGGCATTCGTCCGCCTGCGCCGCCGCCAGCGGCAGTCCCAGGGCCAGAACGCAAGCGGTAAGCGCGCTTTTCACGGCTCTCCCCCCGTTTCGAGACAGGGGGAAGTTTACGCGAAAATGTACATCGCGCGTAGGTTGTTGTTGTCGCGTCGCCGGCTTGAACGTAAGAGTGAGCGCCGTTGTGCAATCCGGAGAAGACATGCCGCGCGTGGTTTTAATCGGTCCAGGGGCCATCGGCTGTGCCGTGGGGGCGGCGCTGCTGCAAGCGGGCCACGACGTGACGTTCTGCGCCCGCCGGTCGTTCTCGCGCCTCTCGCTGCGCAAGGAGGGCGAAGCAGCGCTGACTTTTCCGGCCGATGTTGTCACCCTTCCCGATGCGGTAGCGCCCGCCGACTGGGTGTTTCTCTGCGTCAAGGCCTATCAGGTGGCCGCCGCCGCGCCGTTCCTGCGCGCCGCGATGGGTCCGGGAAGCAAACTGGCCGTGCTGCAGAACGGCGTCGAGCAGCGCGACAACGCCGAGCCTTTCGTGCCCGCCGGCAGCGTCATCGTGCCGGTGGTGGTGGAGCTTCCGGTCAGCCGCACGGCGCCGGCCGAAGCGGTGTGGAAGCGCATCGCCTTGTTGACGGCGCCGGACGATGCGGCGGGCCGCGAATTCCGCACGCTGTTCGAAGGCAGCTTCGTCACCGCCGAAAGCAGCGCCGATTTCCTCACCGTCGCCTGGAAGAAGCTGTGCCTCAACGCGCCGAGCGGCGCCATCCTGGCGCTCACCGGCCGGCGCCTGGGGGTGATGCACGAGGCAGGGGTCGCCGACGTGGCGCGCGCCATCCTGAAGGAGTGCGTGGCGGTGGGCCGCGCCGAAGGCGCCCGGCTCGACGAGGCGCTGGTCGAACGCCAGGTCGAATTCTTCCTGGCCTCCAATCCGGCCGACGGCAATTCGATGTACGAAGACCGCATGGCCGGCCGCGAGATGGAATGGAACGCGCGCAACGCGGTGATCGTCCGCAAGGCGGCGCGCCACGGCATCGCCGTTCCGGTCAGCGCCGCGCTGGTGCCGCTGCTCGCCGCGATCTCGAACGCGGCCGGGTAGTTTCAGTTGGGGCTTTTCAGCGGCACGCCGTCGATCTTCACCGCGGTGGAGACGGCGGCGATGACGCCGTACTGCGAATTGGCCCAGACGCGCAGCGGGATGGCATAGTTGTGCCCGGCCTTGCCGGGGAAGACGCCCACCCAGGCGTTGATGGAGGGGAAATTGGCGTCCCTGAGCACGCGCGGGCTGTAGCCCGAGAGCTGCTTGTATTCGACGCTGCAGAGCAGGGCCGGGCCTTTGTAGAGCCCGTTGTCCATGTTCACGCTGGTGGCCTTCACCTTGCTCATGTTGATGTTGTAGCGCCGCCGCCCGTCATAGACCGGGGTGTGCACGCTGCAAGGATTGCCCGGTTCCGCTCCCACGCCCGAGGCGATGTAGAGCACCGCGCTGAGCGGATCGAAGGTCGCCTTCTTGTCCTCCGGCTTCACTTCGTAGCCGGTGGTGGAATAGGGCGGGTTGGCATAAAGCCGGATCGGATTGCCGTCTTCGTAGGTGAGCGAGACTTCCTGATGGTTCGCCTTGTGGCCGGTGTAGAAGGAATCGTAGAGCGTCGGCTGCAAGGCATGGGCGTCCAGCTTGCCCGTGGAGGTCGCCTGGATCTGCGACTGCCAGAAGGCGTTGACCACGCCGCTGGTCTCCAGATTCGAGACCACATGGTATTTGTCGCCGATGAACTTGGCGTCCATGTCCACCTTGCCGATGGTGATGCCGCCGGCATAGATGGTCATCGCCATGCTGAGGGAGGAGGCCGGGCCGGAGGACTGTTCGGCGCCGCCGGCCGCCAGGGCCGGGCTTGTCCCCAGGGCTATCAGAGAAAGGGCGAAGAGAACGCTGCGGTGTCTCATTTTTGGCTCGTGCATCGGCATTGTCCCCCCCGGCGGGCCCATTTTGCCCCGCTCCAAGGTTCTATTATGACGCGGAGGGCTTTGTCGAACACTCCCCGGATGAGAAATTCGTTAAGTGCGGCAAGGGGCTGGATTCCGCTCCCCGAGTGTCGTTCAGGTTCCGAAGTTCGCGTCGTAGGCGATATCGGGGAACTCGCGAACTTGGGAACCACGACACTAGAGCAAAGCGCCTTCAGACGGAATCGGCGCTTTGCTCTAGGTTTTTGATTGTCGCGGCGTTTTTACGCAAGTCGGTAGCGCCAGCGTGCCGACGCACACACTTTTGCGCACGCCGCTCTAGGACGGAATGTCGCCCCACGTCTTGACCCGGTCCCCCGGCGCAATTAAGAGAGCCCCTCTTTCGTATCTGCCCGGGCCGCCCGGGCCAGTCCCGAGGAACGCCCCTATGTCCCGCCGTTGCGAATTGACCGGTAAGAGCCTCCAGGTCGGCCATAACGTCAGCCATGCCAACAACAAGACCAAGCGGGTGTTCCGTCCCAACCTGCAGGTGATTTCGCTGGCCAGCGACGCCCTGGGGCAGGTCTACAAGCTGAAGATCTCGATGAGCGCCCTGCGCACCATCGACCGCACGGGCGGGCTGGACGCCTTCCTGCTCAAGGCCAAGGACGCCGACCTGTCGGCGCGGGCCCTCAGGCTGAAGCGCCAGGTCGCCAAGAAGGCGGCCGCGGCCGCCTGACGCGGCTTTTGGTAAACCGGCCATAAACCGTATTTCGCCACCGGTATGGCGAATTCAAAGTTCCCATTATCTTCGTGGCCTTCGCGCTTGGGAACTTCAAATTCAAAACCATACCGGATTCAATAAGTTGCTCGTGCGGCTTGAATCCGAAATTCGCCTGTGGCGCGGCCCGGAGAGTGTGCGAATTTCGGATTCGCCGCACGAGGACGGCATGGCGTCTGCATTGCTTATCCCGTAATGTCTCAAATTATGCCAGGCCGTAGGGCCGGCAATGGGGTGGGTGTGGTGCGGGCGTACAAGCGAGACGTGGTGGTGGGCCGGGTCGCCGGCTTGCGGGTCAATCCTGAATCCGACCGGGACATTTACCGGCTGCGAACGGCCAACGGGGCGCCGTTTGTGGCGGCTTACGGCAGGCGCGACGATGTCGGACACAAGCTGCTCGGCGTCCTGACCGCCATCGGGCGGATGATCCTTCCCGTGCTGGGGCTGCTTGCCGCCGTGGCGGCCATCTACCTCTACCGCGATACACCCTGGCCGCTGAGCCTCGGCGGCGTCGACATGCCGTGGCTGACCGCGGCGCATCTGCTGGTGCCTGCGGGCTTCTTCTGCCTCTTCCTGACCAACCGCCGTTACGGCCCGGCCTATGCCTTTGCGCAGCTGCTGGCCGCCCTGGTCGCCGTTGTGACGCTGGTGGCTTTGGCCGGCACGCGGATCTACGCCTTTCTGCCGCTGGACGCCGTTCCCAGCTTCCGCGATGCGGCGGCCTTCGGAGGCGCCTTTTTCGCCGCCGGGGTGGTGTCCACGGTGATGTTCGATTGCGCCCGCGGCGCCAAATGGTGGACGGCGCCGCTGTTCGGTTTCATCGGCGCGGCGCTCGTCTTCCCCCCGGTCTTCTTCGCCGCCAGCCTTGCCGGCACCGGCAGCGATTGGCTGCCCCCCGCCTTCGCCTATATCGGCGTGCTCATCGGCGAGGGCCTCCTGCTGCTCGTCCCCTTCTGGCTTTTGCGCCGCATCGTGCCGCCGCTGTCGGGCTTCGGCGGCTTCTGATCCCCGGAGGATAAATCCCCCTCATCCTTCGACGGGCTCGGGATGAGGGGAATAGCATTCCCTAACGAAGAATCGTCACTTCACGCTGTAGAACCACGCGTCCGGCACGAACTTGCCGCCGTGCAGGATGGTGGCGAAGATTTCCTCCGAGCGTTGCAGGAAGGCGCCCTGTTTGTCCGGCGTGTAGTTGTTGTGGTCGGATTCGGTCATCGGCACGATTTCCTTCGGTGCCGTGATCCGGTTGGTGGCCGACAGCACGCTGGCGGGCGGGCAGACCTTGTCGATGAAGCCGACGGCGACCAGGGTGGGCGCCGTGATCCTGGAGGCGAAGTTGGCCGTGTCGAAATAGGGTCCCGTCTCGGCCACCTTCGGATCCTGGACGGCCCAGTTGGGATAGGCGGATTTGCGGCCGTGCAGCTCGGCCACGAAATCGCCGCCCGAAGGTTCGTTCACCACCACGGCGTCGATCTTGCCGGGATTGAGGCCGGCGGTGACCAGGCTTTGCTGGCCGCCCATGCTGGTGCCGGTGATGACGACGGTCTTGCGGTTCCAATGCGGCAGGGTGCGGACCCAATCCAGCGCCCGCGTGTCGCGCAGGTACATGGGCAGGAAGTACGAGGTCTCGCGGCTGGTGTTGCCCAGCTCGTAATAGTTCTTGGGCGCGGTGGCTTCGTCCGGCCGCATGTCGTGCGAATCCACGTCGAGGCAGAGCCAGCCTTCGGCGGCGCGGTCGGCGCAGATCTGCGGGATCAAGGGATAGACCCCCGCCCACTGGTAGACGACCATCGCCGGGAAACGGCCCTGTTTCGCGGGCACGGCGAGATAGCCGTGCACATGCGAGCCCAGGCTGTCGAGTTCGACCATGTAGAGCTTGATGCCCGGCACGGCGGTGGCAACGGGCGTCAGGTGCGGATTCATCGGCACCTTGGCGAGCGCCGCCAGCTTGCCCGCCCAGAAGGCGTCGAAATCGGCCGGGCGCGGCACCGAAGGCTCGATTTCGGCGGGCGCGACGGCGGCGCCCAGCACCGCCAAGTGCCCTTCGGGCTCGGGCCCCGGCGCCACCGGCGTGGTTTCCTGGGAGCCCGGCTGGCAGGGCTCGGCCACGATGCAGTAATCGGGATATTTCTCGAACACGGCCTGCAGGGTGGGGTCCTTCTTGGCCAGCAGCACCTTCAGGCCGGTATTGAGTTGGGCGGCTTCCGCGGCCGAAGGGCGCGGCGGCAGGGCGCGGTCGATCACGGCATAAAGCATCGCCGGACGGTCGAGTTTGGCGGAAATGGTGAAGCCGCCCTTCGCCAGGTCGAAGCTGCCGCTGGCGACGGTCTGCATCTGGTCCGTCTTGACGGTATAAACGTAATGGGCATCGGCGACGGCGTCGGAGCCCGGCGTCACCGTCCAGCCCGCCTGTTCGCCCTCCGCATAGACCCCGCCGGGCTTGAGCGGCGTGAAAGTGAGTTCGGCGGCAGAGGCCGCGGTGACAAAGACGAAGGCGGCGGAGAACAAAGCCAGACGGATTTTCATGGGTTCACCCGAAGCGTTTCCTGGCCGGACCATACACCCGCCCTGTCAAGGCCCGTCAATGTTGACGCGGATTATTTTGCGGTCGCGCGGCGCCGCGCGCGGCGGCCGTCGCGGGGCTTTTCTTCGGCGAAGAGGCCGATCAGCTGGTCGGTCATCGCCCCGCCGAGCTGTTCGGCATCGACGATGGTGACGGCGCGGCTGTAATGGCGGGTGACGTCGTGGCCGATGCCGATGGCCGCCAGCTCGACGCTGGATTTCTTCTCGATGTCCTCGATCACCCGGCGGAAATGGCGTTCGAGGTAATTGCCCGAATTGACCGAGAGGGTGGAATCGTCCACCGGGGCGCCGTCGGAGATCACCATCATGATCTTGCGCTGCTCGGGGCGGGCGATCAGGCGGTTGTGCGCCCACATCAAGGCTTCGCCGTCGATGTTCTCCTTCAGCAGGCCTTCGCGCATCATCAGGCCGAGATTGCGCCGGGCCCGCCGCCAGGGCTCGTCGGCGCCCTTGTAGATGACATGGCGCAGATCGTTGAGGCGGCCCGGCTGGGCGGGCTTGCCGTCGGCGATCCACTTCTCGCGGCTCTGCCCGCCTTTCCACTGCCGCGTGGTGAAGCCGAGGATTTCCACCTTGACGCCGCAGCGCTCCAGCGTGCGCGCCAGGATGTCGGCGCACATCGCCGCCACCATGATGGGACGGCCGCGCATGGAGCCGGAATTGTCCAAGAGCAGCGTCACCACCGTGTCGCGGAAATCGGTGTCCTTCTCCTGCTTGAAGGAGAGCGGGTGCATGGGATCGATCACCACCCGGGTCAGCCTGGCCGTGTCCAGCAACCCTTCCTCCAGGTCGAAATCCCAGGAGCGGTTCTGCTGCGCCTGCAACAGGCGCTGCAGCTTGTTGGCCAGGCGCGCCACCACGCCCTGCATCAGCACCAGCTGCTGGTCGAGGAAATTGCGCAGCCGCGTCAGCTCGTCGCCGTCGCACAATTCGGCGGCGGCGATGACCTCGTCGTATTGCGTGGTATAGGCCCTGTAGCCCCATTCCGCCTGGTCGGCGAAGGGCGGCTCGGGGCGCCAGGGCTTGACGCCGTCGTCCGGCGTTTCGGAATCGGAAAGCTCGCCGTCCTCCATCTGCATTTCGGCGGCGCGTTCGCTCTCCTCGCCAGTGGCTTCGCGCAGCTCCGCCTCGGCGGCACCGGCTTCGCCTTCGGATTCCCGGCCTTCGCCGCTTTCCGGCCGATTTTCGGCGCTCCGGCTTTCCTCGCCGCCTTCCTTGTTGTCCGCTTCCTCTTCGCCTCCGGCGGTCATGTCGAGGTCGTGCAGCACCGTGCGGGTGAGCCGGGCGAAAGCCCTCTGGTCGCGCAACGCCGCCGACAGTTTGTCGAGATCGGCGCCCGCCCGCTGTTCGATGAAATCGCGCCACAGCGCGACGGCGGCTTCGGCCGAGGCGGGCGGCTTCTCGCCCGTCAGCTTCTCGCGCACGATCAGCCCCAGCACGTCGGCCAGCGGCGCCTCCTTGCGTTCGCGCGCCTTGGCCAGGCCGCGCTGGCTGCAGCGCGAGTCCAGGCTGGCGGCGAGGTTGCCGGCGACGCCTTTCATGGCCAGGGCGCCGATGGCTTCCACCCGCGCCTGTTCGGCGGCTTCGAACAGCTCGGCGGCTTCCGCCTTGGCGGGCTTGAGGCGGCGATGGATCTTGTCGTCGTGATAGGCGAGCTTCAGCGCCTGGGCGTCGCCGACGCCGCGCATCACCGCCAGCTCCCGGGCCGAAAGCGAACTCGAGGGCGCGGGCAGGCGGGCCTTCTTGGCATCGCCGCCGCTGAAGAACTTGGCGACGGACTGCCACCAGCTTTGCGGTTCGGTGACGAAGGCGACGTCCAGCTCCGGCTCGCCCGCGATGGCGCGCAAGGCGCTCGAGACCGCGCGCTTGACCTCGTCGTTGGGGGAGGGGGCGGTCATGGGAAGAAGCGAATAGCTGATTGCTTTCTGCCCCCGCGCAGCGGGGGAAGTGCCGAACGCGCAGAGCGCGTGAGGCGAAGGGGGCCCCCCTTCGGCTCCCCCGGCCTAAGGCCGGTGTCGCCACTTCCCCCCGCAAAAATGCGGGGGGCAGAAACCGCCATTCGCCTCGTCGCGGTCACGCGACGAGAACCTTGGCGGCGCTTTCCGGCAGCTCTTCGCCGAAGGCGCGCTGATAGAACTCGGCCACCGTTGCCCGTTCCAGCTCGTCGCATTTGTTGACGAAGGTGAGGCGGAAGGCGAAGCCGACATCGCCGAAGATGTCCGCGTTCTCCGCCCAGGTGATGACCGTGCGCGGGCTCATCACGGTGGAGAGGTCGCCGTTGATGAAGGCGTTGCGCGTCATGTCGGCGACGCGCACCATGGCGGAAACCTGCTTCTTCTTCTCCGGCGAGGCGTAAGAAGGCACCTTGGCCACCACGATCTCCACTTCGCTGTCGTGCGTCAGGTAGTTCAGCGTGGCGACGATGCTCCAGCGGTCCATCTGGCCCTGGTTGATCTGCTGGGTGCCGTGATAAAGGCCGGTGGTGTCGCCCAGCCCGATGGTGTTGGTGGTGGAAAACAGGCGGAAGGCCGGATGCGGGCGGATGACGCGGTTCTGGTCGAGCAGCGTCAGCTTGCCCTGCACCTCCAGCACGCGCTGGATGACGAACATCACGTCGGGGCGCCCGGCGTCGTATTCGTCGAAGGCCAGCGCCACCGGATGCTGCAAGGCCCAGGGCAACAGGCCTTCGCGGAACTCGGTCACCTGCTGGCCGTCCTTCAGCACGATGGCGTCCTTGCCCACCAGGTCGATGCGGCTGATGTGGCTGTCGAGGTTGATGCGCACGCAAGGCCAGTTGAGCCGCGCCGCCACCTGCTCGATATGGGTGGATTTGCCGGTGCCGTGATAGCCCTGGATCATGACGCGGCGGTTGTGGGCGAAGCCCGCCAGGATCGCCAGCGTGGTGTCGCGGTCGAAACGGTAGGCCGGATCGAGGTCCGGCACGTATTCGTTGGGCTTGGAGAAGCCCGGCACCTTCATCCTGGCCTCGATGCCGAAAGCGGCTTTCACGTCCACTTGCGTGTCGGGCATCAAGGCAGGGTCGAGACCCTCAGTCTCCGTGTTCATCGTCTTTCGTCCGGTAAATCGTTCCCGCGCGTGCGGCATGGAGGGCGCAGAGAGCCCTCTTAGGTCAGGCCCGAGGCGCGCAATACGCCATAGGCCTTGATTACCTGCTTCAGGCGCTCTTCGGTGCCCCGGTTGCCGCCGTTCGCGTCGGGGTGGAAACGCTTGACGAGTTCCTTATACCGGGCCTTGATTTCGTTCAAGCTTGCCGAGGAATCGAGGTTCAGGACATCGAAGGCCTGGCGCTGCAAACGGGTTAATACCCGCACCGGCCTGCGGGGTTCCTGCGGCTTGTCCGCCGCGTCGAAGACGGCAAAGCCGTCCTCGACATGGTAGGTGCCCGCGCCGCCCGGCATCCCGGCGGCCCGCTTGCCCAGCGGCCAGGTCGGGCGGTGGCCGATCATCGCCTCCTCGCGGAAATGCTCGATCTCGGATTCGCTCATGCCGGCGAAATAATCCCATTTTTCGTTATGGGCGCGGGCATGTTGCAGGCAGAGCCAGAGATAGGTGGAAAGCTGCTCGCGGCTCTTGGGCACGCGGAAAGCGCCTTCCCCCCCGCAGCCGCTGACGGCGCAGAGGCGGGTCTTCACCTTCTCCGCCACATCCGGCTTGATGCGGATGTCGCGCCCGAAACGCGGGGAATAGGTCGCTTTCGCCATGGCATGATTATGGTGGCCGTTGGTGAAAAAACAAGAAAGCGGAGCGCTTGACAGGACGATTTGTCCGCGGCAGGGCTATTTCATGACCATGGCCGATACCATTCACCGCAAGTTGACCGCGGCTTTTGCGCCCGCCGAACTCGCGGTCGAGGACGACAGCGCCCGCCACCAGGGCCATAGCGGCCACCGCCACGGCGGCGAAACGCATTTTGTGGTGAAGATCGTCTCGCCCGCCTTCGCCGGGCTTTCGCGGCTGGAACGCCAGCGGCGTGTCTATGCGGTGCTGGCGGACGAGCTGAAGAACAGTGTCCATGCGCTGCAACTGACGGCCAAGGCGCCGGGGGAATAGCAGAGCACGTTTTTACTTCTCCGCCGCCTCTTCCTTTTTCTCGCCTGCCTTTTCCGGCGCCAGCACGCGCAAGACCGTGATCTGGTTCCTCTGGCGGCGCACGATCTCGAATTTGAAGCCGTAGAAGGCGAAGCGCTGGCCGACTTCGGGAATGGTGCGCGCCTCGTGGATCACCAGCCCGGCGAGCGTGGTGGCTTCGCCGTCGGGCAGGTTCCACTCCAGGGCGCGGTTGAGGTCGCGGATCGGCGTGGTGCCTTCCACCAGGTAGGAGCCGTCGGGCTGCGGCCGCACGGCGAGCTGCGGCCTGGTGCCGGCTTCGTCGGGAATGCGGCCGAAGACCTCGTCGAGCACGTCTTCGCGCGTCACCAGTCCCATGATGACGCCGTATTCGTCCACCACCAGGGCGAAATGCGAGCGGCGCTCGCGGAAGGCTTCCAGCAGCTCCTCCACGCCCATGGTCTCGGGCACGAACCAGGGCGGCGAGATCAGCGCCTGGATGTCGAGCCCCTTGAAGGCGTCGCGGTTGCCCAGCACGGCGCGTACCAGATTGCGGGTGCGCAGCACGCCCACGATGTTTTCCGGCTGGTCGCGCCACACCGGCACGCGGGCATGGCGGCTGGTCATCAGCTCGCGCACGATGTCCTCCGAGGACTGGTCCACCGAGATCGTCATCATGTTCTTGCGGTGGGTCATGACGTCGGCGACGGTCAGGTCGCGCAGGTCGAGCACGCCCGAGATCATGTCGCGGCTTTCGCGCTCCACCGAGCCTTCCTTGTGGCGCAGGAAGACGGTGCCGCGGATTTCGTCATGCACCGCGTCGGCCGCGACGCCCTTGTTCACGACGCCGACGCCCAATCCTTGCAGCATCGCCCAGACCAGCTTCTGCACCGTGCCGACCACCGGCCCCAGCGCCGCCACCACGGCGCCTACCGGCCGTGCCACGGTCAGCGCGAAGCGGTCGGTGCGGGCGATGGCCAGCGTCTTGGGCAGCACCTCGGAGAAGATCAGGATCAGCACGGTCATGATCACGGTGACGATGGCCACGGCGCGCCGGCCGTAATGCTCCTCCAGCACGAAGGTCGCCAGCGACGAGGCCAGGATGTTGACGAAGGTGTTGCCCAGCAGGAGGGCGCCGATCAGCCGCTCGCGCTTCGCCACCAGCCGGTTGACGCGGGCGGCGGCGCGCGAGCCGTCCATTTCCAGCTGGTGCATGCGGCCCTGCGACACGGCGGTGAGCGCCGTTTCGGAGCCGGAGAAGAAGGCCGACAGCGCCATCAGGGCGATCACGGCGGCGGCGGTGAACAGCAGGGTTTCCATGGCAGACCTCGGTTGAGGCGGAGAGTATAGCGCACCCCGGTTTTTCCACCCTCCCTCAAGGAGAGGGTCGAAATCAGCCCAGCACCGCGCGCACCTGCTCGGCCGGCACCTCGCCGGTGACGAAGGCTTGGCCGATGCCGCGCGCCAGCACGAAGACCAGCTTGCCGTCCTTGACCTTCTTGTCGTGCGCCATGTGGGAGAGCAGCACATCCGGCGAGGGCCGCTCCCCGGGAATGTCTGCGATTTCAGCCGGCAGGCCGATGGACTTCAGATGCCGGATGAAGCGTTCGGCGTCGGCATCCGGGCAAAGTCCCAGCCTGGCCGAAAGCCGGAAGGCCAGGGCGCAGCCGATGGCCACCCCTTCGCCGTGCAGCAGCCGTTCGCCATAGCCGGTGGCCGCCTCCAGCGCATGGCCGAAGGTGTGGCCGAGATTGAGCAGCGCCCGCACCCCCGCTTCGCGCTCGTCGCGCACCACGATAGCGGCCTTGATGCGGCAGGACTGGGCCACCATGTGCACCGCTTCCGGACCGCCTTGCAAAGCCTTGGCGGCATGGCCTTCCAGCCAGGCGAAGAAGTCCGCATCGCCCTGTGCCGCGGTCTTCGCCACCTCGGCGTAACCGGACAGCAATTCGCGCCGGGGCAGGGTGCCGAGCACTTCGGTATCGGCCAGCACGATACGGGGCTGGTGGAAGACGCCCACCAGGTTCTTGCCTTCGGGGACGTTGATCGCGGTCTTGCCGCCGACCGAGGAATCCACTTGCGACAGCAGCGTGGTGGGGACCTGGGCGAAATCGACGCCGCGCTTGAGAATGCCGGCGGCAAAGCCGGTCAAATCGCCGATCATCCCGCCGCCGAAGGCTACCACCAGCCCGCCGCGGTCCACCCCCGCCGCCAAGAGTTCGGCGATCAGCTTCTCCAGCCAGCGGAAACTTTTGCTTCCCTCGCCCGCATCGAGCACGATGGGCCTGGCGTCGATTCCGGCGCCGGTCAGCACCCCGGCAAAGCGTTCCAGATGCAGCCGGGCGACATTGCTGTCGCTCACCACCGGCACCGCTCCGCGGGCAAACGGCTTGAGCAGGGCGCCCGCCTCGGCGAGCAGCCCGGGCCCGACATGGATGTCGTAGCTGCGCGCTCCCAGGGAAACGGCAAGACGCTCTCTCATGCTACCCAGGCTCCGCATTCGCTCAGCGCCGCCAGCAGGCGGTTCACGGTCTCGGCATGCGGTCCGCCTTCGCTGTCGCAGACGATGTCGGCCTGAGCATAGACGGGTTCGCGTTCCGAAAGCAGACGGGTGAGGATTTCGCGCGGGTCGCCGTTCTTGAGCAAGGGGCGGTCGTCCTTGCGCTTGACACGGGCCAGCAGCACGTCCACCGGCGCCCGGATCCAGACGCTGACGGCATGGTCCTTGAAGGCGGCGCGGATGCCATCGTCCATGAAGGCGCCGCCGCCGGTGGCCAGCACATGGGGCGGTTCGGCGACCAGCCGTAAAATTATCTTTCTTTCACAGTCGCGGAAGGCCGCTTCCCCGTAACGCTCGAAAATCTCCGGAATCTTGCAGCCGGCGGCGTTCTCGATTTCGTTGTCGGTGTCGTGGAATGCGACGTTCAGCCGGGCGGCCAGGCGGCGGCCGATCGAACTTTTCCCCGCCCCCATCATCCCGACCAGTGCTATCGTGCGCTCAAGGTGCCCCATGGACACCGCCTAACACGGGTTGGGCGCTCCCCGCCAGAAGGAGGGTGGCGTTTTGCGCCAAATCCGGGGAAAAAGGGTGAAAAGGTTCGTATGCGCAGCAGGTTGGCGAAATCGGAGGGGCGGGCCGCTTGGCTGGGCGTTATGGCGGCGCTGGCGGGACTGCTGGCCCTGCCGGCGGCGGCGCAATGGAGCAGCGACAAGCCCCCGGTGCTGGGGCCCGGCGATTATCCCCCGGAAGCGACCGAGGACACGCCCGCCGTCAAACCGCCTGCCGCAAACGCCACGGCGGCGCCGCAGAGCTTGCAGCCGAAAACGGACATCCCGGTCGTCACCACGATCCCGGTCCCGGCGCCCGTCCAGGTCGACAGCCTCGGCAAGCCCGAAGGCCCGCCCGTCGGCACCCTGGATGCATCCAATGGCGGCCTCGGCGACCACATCTGGAACGGCTCCGAACGGGCCAAGGCGGAAGACCTGTTGAAGCGCGCGCCGCTGGCGTCCCCCGATCCGGTGTTCCGCGAGCTGGTGCGGCGCATCGTCTTGACCAAGGCCGGCACGCCGCCGGGCGCTTCGCAACATTCCTTCGTCGGCTTGCGCATCGAAAAACTGCTCGACGGCGGGCTGATCGACGCCGCCGGCACGCTCGCGGCCCAGGCCTCCGTGCCCGACGACGATGCGTTCGCGCGCTTGCAGGCCGGTGCCTTGCTGCTGGCCGACCGCGCTTCCGACGTCTGCGGCCCCGACACGGCCACGCGCCTGTCCTCGGGAACGGTGTTCTGGATGCAGTTGCGCGCCTGGTGCGCGGCGGTGTCCGGCGACACGGCCACGGCGGAACTGACCAAGGCCGTGCTGGCGGCGCAAGGGCACAGCGACGCCGCCTACAACGTGCTGAGCGACGATGTCCTGAACCACAAGACGGTGCCGCCCGGCCCCATCGCCCATCCCAGCGAAATGCACATCTACCTGCTGCAGCAGGCGGGCCTGCCGATCCCCGATTCCCTGGCCCGCAGCATGGGCACGCCGGTGAACCTGCTGGTGATGCGCGATCCGCGCCAGACGCTGCCAGCCCGCCTCGACGCCGCCGAACGCATCGTGGCAACCGGTGCGGCGACGGCGGAGGAATTGAAAGCCATCGCCGCGGCACAGGAGCTGCCCCTGTCGCAGGTGGCGAATGCGGCCGTCGATGCGCCCGACATGCCCTTCCTGGCAGGCCAGTTGCTGCTGCGCCGCACCGCCGCCATCGAAACGCGGCCGGCCGAGAAGGCCCACCTGATGCTGCTGGCGCTGTCGCTCGGCGACAAAGCCGGTTTGGCGCCGGTCAGCGCCGCCTTGCAGGGCGATATCATCGCCACGCTCAGGCCTTCGCCCGCCGATCCCGATGCGCGGCGCTTCGTCCGGGCGCTGCTGCTGGCGGGGCGCCCCGAAGCGGCCTCGCGCTGGGCCGGCCGCGACCCGGTGATGCGCGCGGTTACGGCTTTCGCCACCCGGGACCCGGCCCAGGTCGCCGCCGTCCAGGGCGATCTGGCCGCCTTCGCCCAGGGCCTGGTCAAGAATCCGCCCGATCCGGATGGCGACCGTTCCTACAAGGCGCTGCTGCTCGGCCTTGGCGATGTGCTCGGCCTGCCGATGCCGCCCGATCTCAAGGCGCAGGCGGCCTCTCTTTCCGCGCAGATGTGGGACGGCCAAAGGCCCGGCCCCGGCACCATGCGCACCATCGAGGAGATTTCGCTCCAGCCCGACCGGCGGGGCGAGACGCTGCTGATGATGCTCGACACCATCCGCAGCATCGGGCTGCGCGATCTGGCGCCGGATGCGACCGTCGAATTCACGCGTCTTCTGATGGCCATGAACCAGACCGAGACGGCGCGCGCCCTGGCGATGGATGCCCTGGCCCAATACGTGCCGCCGCCACCGCCTCCGCCGGCGGTGCCGCCTGCCGCGCCATGAGCGGCATCTCCCTGATTGAAGCTTTTCTCGACATGATGAGCGCCGAGCGCGGCGCCAGTGCCAACACGCTGGCCGCCTACCGCCGCGACCTGCTCGATTTCCTTGCCTGGCTCTCCGCCCGCGGCAAGGATTTGAAACACGCCCTGCGCGACGACGTGCGGCAGTATCTGGCGAGGCTTTCGGCCGGCGGGCTGGCGGGCACCTCGCAGGCGCGGCGGCTTTCGGCGCTGCGCCAGTTCTTCGGCTTTCTTTATGCCGACGGCATCCGCGGCGACGATCCCACCGTCGCGGTGGAGGCGCCCAAGCGCGGCCGTCCCCTGCCCAAGACGCTGTCGCAGGAAGACATGCGGCGCCTGATCGAAGCCGCCGCCAAGCGGGCCGCCGAAGACGCCGAAGGCGTGGGGCTCGCCTGCATCGTGAAGATGCTGTACGCCTCGGGCCTGCGTGTCTCGGAACTGGCGACGCTGCCGCTGGCCGCCGTGAGAAGCCGCGACGGCGTGCTGCTGGTGACAGGCAAGGGCGGCAAGGAACGCCTGGTGCCGCTCAACGACGAGGCGTGCCGGGCCATCGCCGTCTGGCTCACGCTGCGCGACGGTTTCCTGCCGCCCGCCAACCGCCACGCCGCGCGCTTCTTGTTCCCGTCGCGCGGCGCCGAAGGCCATCTGACGCGCCGCCGCCTGCACCAGATGCTGAAGGCGCTGGCGCTGGAAGCGGGCCTCGATCCCGCCAAGCTGTCGCCGCATGTGCTGCGCCACGCCTTCGCCACCCATCTGGTGGAAGGGGGCGCCGACCTGCGCAGCGTGCAGACCATGCTGGGCCATGCCGACATCGCCACCACCCAGATCTACACCCATGTCGCCCGCGACCGCCTGGCGGCGACGGTGGCCGCCGCCCATCCCTTGGCGCGCAGGAAACCGGTGAAGACGTGATGTTCAGCGCAGCTTTTCCCAGCGGCTGACCGCCACCGCCGCCACCGAATTGCCGACGATGTTGGTGGCGCTGCGCCCCATGTCGAGCAGGTGATCGACCGCCAGCACGAACAGGATTCCGGTTTCCGGCAAATGGAACAGCGGCAGCGCCGCATAGATCACCACCAGCGAGGCGCGCGGCACCCCCGCCATGCCCTTGCTGGTCACCATCAGCAAAAGCAGCAGGGTCAGCTGCTGCGCCAGGCTCAGCTCGATGTTGTAGATCTGGGCGATGAACAGCGTGGCGAAGGTGCAGTACATCATCGAGCCGTCGAGATTGAAGGAATAGCCGAGCGGCAGGACGAAGCTGACGATGCGCGGCGGCAGCCCGATGTTTTCCAGCGCTTCCAAGAGGCGCGGATAGGCGGCCTCGGAACTGGCGGTGGAGAAGGCGAGCAGCACCGGCTCGCGGATGGCCGCGATCAGGGGGCCGATGCGTCCCTGCGCCAGGACGGCGCCGGCCGAGAGCAGCACCGCCCACAGCAGCAGCAGCGCCGCATAGAAGCCGCCGACGAAGCGGGCATAGACCAGCAGCACGCCCGCGCCTTGCGTCGCCACGGTGGAGGCCAGCGCCGCGAACACCGCCAGCGGCGTCAGCAGCATCACGTATCCCGTCACCTTCAGCATGATGGCGGCGATCTGCTCGGTCAGCGCCATCACCGCGGGGGTGCGTCCGGGAATGGCGGAGATCGCCGTGCCCACGAACAGCGAGAACACCACGATCTGCAGGATTTCGTTGCTGGCCATGGCCTGCACGATGGAGGCGGGCACCAGATGGGTGATGAAGTCGCGCAAACTGAACGGCGCGGCGGTGAGGACGCCGATCTCGCCGGGCGGCGGCGCCAGCGACAGCCCCGTGCCCGGCTGGAAGAGATGCACCAGCAGAAGGCCCATGGTCAGCGACAGCAACGAGGCACCGACGAACCACAGCAGCGTCTTGCCTCCCACCCGTCCGATATGGGCGGCGCCTTCCATGTGCGCGATGCCCGACACCAGGGTGGAGAACACCAAGGGCGCGATGATCATCCGGATCAGCCGCAGGAACAGGTCGGTGACGATGGACAGTCCCGAGGCGAAGGCCTTCATCTGTGCCGCATCGAGATACCGGTTGGCGATCAGCCCCGCCACCACGCCCAGCAGCATCGCGCCGGCGACCGTCAATGCAAAACCGCGTTTCAATGAAAACCCCGAATCCGAGAAAGGCGTTTCGATCTTGCTGGGGCCGGAGCGTGCAAGGCAACCGCAGGAGGCGGCCGCGAAACACCGTGCCGGACCGTTCGGTTCCCCGCGGAAGCGCGTCTAAGCCATTATAGAGGTTTGCATATCACGAAAATTACCCCTGCGTCAGACGGCTGCCGCGCCCCATTTAAGACAAATTTGACTTGCGCGGCCTAGATTGCCAATTTCCGCGGCCCTTTGCGGGCCTAGTGTCCCGATTCCGAAATTCGCCTCATCTCTTCTATATCGGACACCGGGCGAGTTTCGGAATCGAAAGGACACTAGCAACCTATTGAATCCTAGTGTCGTTTAGGTTCCGAAGTTCGCGTAAAATACCGATATCGAGGATCTCGCGAACTTCGGAACCACGACACTAGAGGCTTGGTCATGCACGCTTATCTGGATTTCGAACGCCCGATTGCCGAGCTCGAAGGCAAGATCGTCGAGTTGCGCCAGCTGTCCTCCGCCGATCCCACCATGCAGATCGACGCCGAGGTCACCCGCCTGCAACAGAAGGCGGACCAGCTGGTCAAGGACACTTACGCCCGTCTCACGCCCTGGCAGAAGGTGCAGGTGGCACGCCACCCGGCCCGGCCGCATTTCTGTGACTACGCCAAGTACCTGTTCGACGAGTTCACGCCTTTGGCCGGCGACCGCGCCTTCGGCGAGGATGCCGCCATCGTCACGGCGCTGGCGCGTTTCCGCGGGGCGGCCGTCGCCGTGGTCGGGCAGGAGAAGGGCAACGACACCAAATCGCGCCTCAAGCACAATTTCGGCATGGCCATGCCGGAAGGCTATCGCAAGGTGCAGCGCGTCTTCGAGATGGCCGACCGTTTCGGCCTGCCGGTGATCTCGCTGGTCGATACCTCGGGCGCCTATTCCGGCGTCAGCGCCGAGGATCGCGGCCAGGCGGAAGCCATCGCCCGCACCATCGAAGCCTGCCTCAACCTGCGTGTGCCGCTGATCGCCACCATCATCGGCGAAGGCGGCTCGGGCGGGGCGGTGGCCATCGCCACGGCCAACAAGGTGTTCATGCTGGAGAACGCGGTCTATTCGGTGATCTCGCCGGAAGGCTGCGCCTCGATCCTGTGGCGGCGGCCGGAAAAGGCGCAGGACGCCGCCGCCGCCCTCAAGCTCACGGCGCAGGACCTGGCGGGGCTGGGCATCATCGACGCCATCATTCCCGAACCCACGGGCGGCGCGCATCGCGCCCCGGAAGAGGCGATGGGGATGGTCGGCGAGCAGATTTCGCGCGCCCTGGCGGAACTTTCGCATCTCTCGCCCGACGAAGTCCGCCGCCAGCGCCGCGAAAAATACCTCGCCATCGGCCGCGATCTGGGGAAATAGCTTTCTGCCCCCGCGAAGCGGGGGAAGTGCCGAGCGTCGCGCAGCGGCGCGAAGCGAAGGGGGCGCCCGTGCACAATTCCAGATCGCTGCTACGCTCTCCCCGCATCGCCGCAACCGCCATCCTGGCGCTGGGCGGCATCGTTCTTTTTGCCCTCAATTTCCCCGGCTCGATGGAGGACGATTCCTTCGTCGAGCTGCTGGAGGGGCGCACCGGCATCTACGCCAACTGGCATCCGGCGGTGGTGTCCTGGCTGCTGGGCGTTTCGGATGCCCTGCCGGGACCGCCGGCGGCCTGGTTCGTCGCCCTCGACATGCTGCTCGGTTTCGGCGCGCTGATCGCGGTGCTGTGGCTGGTTCCGCGCGTCTCCAAGGCGGCGGCGGCCGCCGCCGCGGCGATGCTGTTGCTGCCGCAACTGTTCATGCTCCAGGCGGTGGTGTGGAAAGACGTGCTGTTCGCCGATGCCTGCCTCGCCGGGTTTGTTGCGCTGGCGCTGGCGGCGGCGCATTGGCAGCGGCCGCGCCTGCGCACAGGCATGATTTACGCCGCCGCCCTGTTGCTCGCCCTGGCCGTGCTGACGCGCCAGAACGGTGCCGTCGTGCTGCCTTGCGCCGCCGCCGGACTGGCGTTTGCCGCGGCCCGGCGGGAAGGCTGGCGCAAGGCAGCCTTCTATGGCGCGGCTTTTTTCGGGCTGGCGGCGATGCTGGCACTGCTGGCCAATGCCGCTTTGCAGCTGCGCAGCGACGGCGAACCGGCGCGCCAGGAGCAGTTCGCGGTTTTGCACCTTTACGACATCACCGGCATGGTGAAACGCGATTCCGGGTTGAAGCTGGCCGTCCTCGACCAGGAGGCGCCGCAACTGGCGAAGCTCATCCGCAGCGAAGGCGTGCGGCGCTGGTCGCCGGTGAAGAACGACACGCTGGAACTGTCGCCGCGCATCGTCGCCGCCCTCGAGGATACGCCCGCCCCCGTGCTGACGCGCCAGTGGCAGGCGCTGGTGCTGCAGCATCCCGGCGCCTATCTGGCGGTGCGCGCGCTCCTGTTCCGCTGGGTGTTCGAAGCGCCGGAGGCGGGACTCTGCCATCCCTTCCATGTCGGGGACGAGGGCAACCCCGCCGATCTCGAGGCGCTGGGCATGAAGCCGCGCCTGGACCGCCGCGACATCTTCCTCTGGCATTACGGCGATGTCTTCCTGGCGGCGCACGGCTTCTCGCACGGCCTTTACGCGCTGCTGGCCGGTTTTGTGCTTTACGCCACGCTGCGCCGCCGCCGCCCGGCCGACCTCGTCATGGCTTCGCTGATGGCCGCCGCCTTCGTCTTCGCGGCGACCTTCTTCGTCATTTCGATCGCCTGCGATTACCGCTACCTGCTGCTGATCGATTATTCCGCCCTGGCGGGGCTTCTCTACCTCGCCGCGGATTGGCCCTTGGCAAGGAAAAGGGGGCCCGAAGGCCCCCTTTGAAGGCGCGGCACGGAACGCTTATTTCGAAAGCTGGAACAACAGCGACGACACCCAGCCCTGATTGCCGAGTTCGTCCTTCACTTCCCAGAAGACGCCGTCCTTGTTGCCGGTGGGATAAAGCATCATGCCGGCGTCGAGCTTGCGCACCATGCCGCCCTTGCCGCCGGCTTGCTTGTACATGATTCCGGGCTTGGCCATGGTGACGGCCTGCACCGCGTTGTCCATCGCGGCGTTGTCGGAGACGCCGCCGAGGTCGGTGACCAGCTTGGTGTAGGCGTCGATATAGGCCAGCGCCACCACCTGGCCGATCTTGGTGTTCTGGTAGTTGGTGACGCCCAGCGCGCCGCCGCCGCCGCCCCACCAGCCGCCGCCGCCCGCGCCGAAGGAAACATCGCTCTTGGAACCGTGGCCTTCTTCCATCGCCACCTGCTCGGAGGAGCGCACGTCGGTCACCGTCAAGGTGACGTCGGCGGTGCTCGAATTGACGCTGATGCCGCTGACGATGGCGCCGACGCCGCCGCCGATGAAGCCGCCCAGGATGCCGCCGACATTGGTGCCGCCGGCATTGGAGTTCTTGGAGACGATGTCGGGCACGATGACGTAGTCGGCGGCCTTGACCTGGCCCTTGCCGATGTTGGAGCCCTGGCGCAACTCGCCGCCGCCGGCCAGTTCGCGCTCGCGCTGGGCGACGCTGAAGCCCTTGCCGCGATCGACCAGGGTGAAGCAGCCCGAGCGCATGACGAAGACCTTGATCAGCGCTTCCGGCGATTCAAGGCCCAGCGGCTCCCACCACCGGTTGTCGGGCTCGTAGATGGCCGCGGTGCCGATCTTGTGCGAACAGACCGGAATCTGCGCCTTGGCATTTTCGGTCTTTTCGCGGATGGAATCCGCCAAGGCAGGCGTGGCGAGAATCCCCGTCAAAGCCAACGCCGCGCCAAGGCGCAGCGGCAACGAAATGCGCATGATCGATCTCCTTCTGGTGCCCCGAGCCGGCAGGAGCCAGCGAAGCGGTGTGTACAACCGCAACATTACATTAATGCAAAATTGGGCAGAGAGTAAACGTCCGGCTCGAAACTGGGAGACGTTCCGGCTGCCGCGCGCGGCGGAGAATCAGACCAAGGCGCCGTGGCAGTGCTTGAATTTCCGGCCTGAGCCGCCCGGAGCGGCGGCCAGGAAAAGTGGCCTTCGCACTTTTCCGTCCGGCCGCGCGACCAAGCAAATCAGACCAGCGCCCCGTGGCAGTGCTTGAATTTCCGGCCTGAGCCGCACGGACAAGGCGCGTTGCGCTGCACCTTGCCCCAGGTGGAGGGATCGTTGGGATCGACCGGCACGTCGCGTTGCTGGCGCACATAGGTGCGCTGGCCGCGATAAGGATCGTTATCGCCGCCCATCTCGTCCTCGCCGGTCAGCGGATCGACCTTGCTGGCGCGCAGCTGGCGCGGCGCCTCCTTGGGAATTTCCGGCGGCGGCTGCTCCACGCTGATCATGATGTGCATCAGCTGGCGCACCACGTCGGAGCGCAGCCTGGAGAGCAGGGCCTCGAACAGCTCGAAAGCCTCGCTCTTGTATTCGTTGAGCGGGTCGCGCTGGCCGTAGCCCCTGAGGCCGACATACTGGCGCAGATGCTCCAGGTTGACGATGTGCTCGCGCCAGAGGTGATCCAGCGTCTGCAGCAGGATCGCCTTCTCGGCATAGCGCATGATCTCGGGCGTGAAATTGGCGGTGCGCTCGGCGGAGCGCTTTTCGACCTCGGACGTGATGCGCTCGCGCACCTCCTCGTCGGCGATGCCTTCTTCGTGGGTCCACTCCACCACCGGCAGGTGAAGATCGAAGATCTTCTCGACTTCCTCTTCCAGTCCCTTGGCGTCCCACTGCTCGGCATAGGCCTTGGGCGGGATGTGGCGCTCGACCAGCTCGTCCACCACCGTGGCGCGGTATTCCTTGATCTCCTCGCTGACATCGTCGGCCGACATGATGACCTTGCGCTGCTCGAAGATCACCTTGCGCTGGTCGTTCAGCACGTTGTCGAACTTGAGGATCTGCTTGCGGATTTCGAAGTTGCGGGCTTCCACTTTCTGCTGGGCTTTTTCGAGCGCCTTGTTGACCCAGGGATGGGTGATGGCTTCGCCCGGCTCCAGCCCGAGCCGCGTCAGCACCGAATCCATGCGCTCCGAGCCGAAGATGCGCATCAGATCGTCTTGCAGCGAGAGGAAGAACTTGGAGGCGCCGGGATCGCCCTGGCGGCCCGAACGGCCGCGCAGCTGGTTGTCGATGCGGCGGCTTTCGTGGCGCTCGGTGCCGACGATGTAGAGCCCGCCCGCGGCGATCACCTTGTCCTTGTCGGCGGCGACCTCCGCGCGGATTTCCGCCACGCGCCGCGCCAGTTCCTGCTGGTCGACGATGCCGCCCAGTTCCTGCCGGATGCGCATGTCGGCGTTGCCGCCGAGCTGGATGTCGGTGCCGCGGCCCGCCATGTTGGTGGCGATGGTGACGGTGCCGGAGACGCCGGCCTGGGCCACGATGGTGGCTTCCTGCTCGTGATAGCGCGCGTTGAGCACGTTGTGCCGGATTTTGCGCTGCTTGAGCAGCTCGGAAAGGTCTTCCGACTTCTCGATCGAGGTGGTGCCCACCAGCACCGGCTGGCCGCGCTTCTGGCAGTTCTCGATCAGCTTGATGACCGCTTCGTATTTCTCTTTTTCGCTGCGATAGACCTCGTCGTCGGCATCGACGCGCTTGACCGGCAGGTTGGTCGGAATCTCCATCACGTCGAGATTGTAGATGTCCATGAACTCGGCGGCTTCGGTCAGCGCCGTGCCGGTCATGCCCGCCAGCTTGTCGTAGAGGCGGAAATAGTTCTGGAAGGTGATGGAGGCCAGCGTCACGTTCTCGGGCTGGACGGTGACGTGTTCCTTGGCTTCCAGCGCCTGGTGCAGGCCTTCCGAGAAGCGGCGGCCCTGCATCATGCGGCCGGTGAACTCGTCGATGATGATGACTTCGTCGCCCTTGACGATGTAGTCCTTGTCCTTGGTGAACAGCTTGTGGGCCTTCAGCGCCTGGTTGACGTGGTGCACGATGGCGATGTTGTCGAGGTCGTAGAGATCGCCGCGCTCCAAGAGCCCCGCCTCGCGCAAGAGCTGCACCATGTGCTCGTTGCCCAGTTCGGTGAGGGTGACCTGGCGCTGCTTTTCGTCCAGCTCGTAATCGCCCTTCTCCTCGGGCGGCACGTCCTTGCCCTGGCGCTTGGGCGGGGTCAGGGAGGGGATCAGCGAATCCACCTTGCGGTAGAGTTCGGTGAGGTCCTCGGTCGGCCCCGAGATGATCAGCGGCGTGCGCGCCTCGTCGACCAGGATGGAGTCCACTTCGTCGACGATGACGAAGGAATGCCCGCGCTGCGTCATCGTGTCGATGGAGTACTTCATGTTGTCGCGCAGGTAGTCGAAGCCGAATTCGTTGTTGGTGCCGTAGGTGACGTCGCAGGCGTAGTTCTGGCGGCGCTCCTCGTCGGTCAGCCCGTGCACGATGACGCCGACGCTGAGGCCGAGGAACTGGTAGACTTGACCCATCCATTCGGAGTCGCGCTTGGCGAGATAATCGTTGACGGTGACGACGTGCACGCCTTCGCCCGCCAGGGCATTGAGATAGACGGCGAGGGTGGCCACCAGCGTCTTGCCTTCGCCGGTCTTCATCTCGGCGATGTTGCCGTAATGCAGCACCATGCCGCCCACCAGCTGGCAGTCGAAATGGCGCTGGCCCAGCGTGCGCTTGGCCGCCTCGCGCACCACCGCAAAGGCCTCGGGCAAGAGGTCTTCCAGGGTCTCGCCCTTGGCGAGGCGTTCCTTGAAGCGGGGGGTCATCTCCCGCAACTCGTCGTCCGACAAGGCGACGAAGCGCGGTTCGAGTTCGTTGATCTCTTCCGCCACGGACCAGAAACGCTTGATTTTCCGCTCGTTGGCCGAGCCGAAGAGCCGCTTCAGGACGTCGTCTATGGTGAGCATGAAATTCCTCTGGCCGGCCCCGAAAAAGCTGCGGCCGGGCTGGACTCCCGGCAGATGCCGCGCCGGAGAGATAAGAACGGCACACCCCCTTGTCAAATCAGATGATTCCCGCCAAACCCCGCCGCCCAGGGAAGCCTTTCCTGTCGCGATTCCGTCACGGCCGTCCCCCGGAGCATAAAATGACGCAGCAAGCCGCTACACCGCATCTTTCGCCCTTGGCCCCCAAGCGTTTCGCCAGACTGGCGCCCATCGCGGGCGTCGAACTGGCGGTGGGAGAGGCGGGCATCCGCTACCGGGGCCGCACCGATCTCATGCTGGCGGTCCTGGCGCCCGGCACAAAGGTCGCAGGCGTGTTCACCACCTCGAAGACGGCCTCGGCCCCGGTCGATTGGTGCAAGAAAAGCGTCAAGAAGGGCGCGGCGCGCGCCCTGGTGGTGAACAGCGGCAATGCCAATGCCTTCACCGGCAAGGCCGGCTTCAAGGGCGCGGAGGAGGTTGCCGTCACGGCGGCCAAGGTGCTGGGCTGCGAGCCGCAGGAGGTCCTGCTCGCCTCCACCGGCGTGATCGGCGAGCCCTTGCCCTGGCACAAGATCACCACCGCACTGGGCAGGCTGGCGCAGCAGGCCTCGCCCAGGAAGTGGCGCGATGCCGCCCGGGCGATCATGACCACCGACACCTATCCCAAGCTGGCCAAGGCCACGGCCCGGCTGGGCGGCAAGAGCGTCACCCTCAACGGCTTCTGCAAGGGCTCGGGCATGATCGCGCCCGACATGGCGACCATGCTGGCCTTCGTCTTCACCGACGCCAAGCTGCCGGCCAAGGTGCTGCAGGAACTGCTGAGCGGCGGCGTGGGGCCGTCCTTCAACTCCGTCACGGTGGACAGCGACACTTCCACCAGCGACACGCTGCTGTTGTTCGCCACCGGCAAGGCGGGCAACAAGCCGGTGCGTTCGGCTTCCGATCCCAAGCTGCGCGATTTCCGGAAAAAGCTGAACGCGCTGCTGCTCGACCTGGCGCGGCAAGTGGTGCGCGACGGCGAGGGCGCGGGCAAGTTCGTCACCGTGCGCGTGGCGGGCGCCGAGAGCGCCGCCGCCGCCAAGCGCGTGGCGTTCTCCATCGCCAATTCGCCGCTGGTGAAGACGGCGATCGCCGGCAACGACGCCAATTGGGGCCGCGTGGTGATGGCGGTGGGCAAGTCGGGCGAGAAGGCCGACCGCGACCGCCTGCGCATCTGGTTCGGCAAGGTGCTGGTGGCGGAAAAGGGCGAACGCGCCCCGGGCTACGACGAGGAGAAAGCCACCAAGGCGGTGTCGGGCCTGGAGGTGGAGATCACCGTCGATCTGCGCCTCGGCAAAGGCAAGGCGCGGGTTTTCACCTGCGACCTCACCCACGGCTATATCGACATCAACGGCAGCTACCGGACCTGACCGCGCCGCACAGGTTTTTCACATCTTCGTGCCCCTCGTTGACTCCGTAAGCGGCGAGGGTGGAGCTTTCGCCTGCCTGATAAAGGGGAGGCTTGCCATGAAGCGCGCATGGTTCGGATTGTTCGCGGCGGTTTCGCTTTTCGCTGCCGCCTCCGGCGGTGCCCGCCAGGACGCCACCGTCGTCATGCCCGGCGATCCCGCTGCGCTGAAGCAGCAGGAAAGCCGGGGCTTCTCCGACGCCATCGTGACGGCGGACAACACCGTCTATCTCTCCGGCGTGGTGGCGGGGAGCAAAGACGGCGACAAGGGGCTGGAAGACGCTTACAGCCGCGCCTTCGACCGCATCGCCGCCATCCTTGCCAAGGCCGGTGCCGGCTGGGACGACGTGGTGGACATCACCAGCTTCCACACCGATCTCAAGAGCCAGATGCCGGCCTTCACGGCGGTCAAGAACCGCTATGTGCGGGCACCCTTTCCGGCCTGGACGGCCGTCGAGGTGTCGCGCATCCCCGGCAACGGCATCACCGAGATCAAGCTCGTGGCCAAGCTGCCCGCCAAGCCCCGCAAGCTCTGATCCCGCGGTTTTGACGATAGCCTTTCCGTCCGGTTAATCCCTATGATCGGATTCGCGCGGGCCTTTCACCGCCCGTCAACGGCCGCGCGGCATACTGGAAAGGATCGATCATGCCGGTGAAGCTGGTTGTGGTGGCGGCTTGCGCCTTGGTCGATCCCGACGGGCGCGTGCTGCTCGCACAGCGCCCCGAAGGCAAAGCGATGGGGGGCTTATGGGAATTCCCGGGCGGCAAGATGGAAGCGGGCGAGAGGCCCGAGGAAACCCTGATCCGCGAGCTGGCGGAGGAACTGGGGATTACGGTGTTGGAAGCCTGTCTGGCGCCCTTCAGCTTTGCTTCCCACAGCTACGCGGACTTTCATTTGCTCATGCCGCTCTACATCTGCCGCCGCTGGGAAGGGGTGCCGCAGCCGCGCGAACATGCGGCACTGAAATGGCTGCGGCCCCGGGAGCTGGCGAATTTTCCGATGTCGCCGGCGGATGTGCCGCTGGTGCCGATGCTGCGCGATCTTTTGTAGCCGACCGGTGCGGCTCCACCGCCATCGAATACGCGCTGGTGGCCTCCCTGATCGCTTTGGTCCTCGTGGCGGCCCTTACCCAGATCGGCACTTCGCTGCAAGCGCTGTTCGCGTCGGTTCGTTTCTAGAACCACCTCTATCTCTCTCTCAGACCATACACACTTGTCATGGCCCGCCAGGCGGGCCATGACAGCGGGGTTAGGCGCGTCACCTCGACCACAAGAGCGCGAGTTTCCCCTTGCCTTGCCGGACCGCCCCGATAAGGTCCCGCCATGAACCGCATTCAAGCCGTCTATCGCGTCCATAGCGACGCCAATTCCATCGCAGCCCGCGCCCGCGGCATTGCCGTGGAGCAGAGCGTGGAAATGCCCACCGGGCCGATCGGCGACGCGTATGTGCTGGACGAGATCGTCGGCCGGGTGGAGGACGTCAAGGACCTCGGCAGCGGGGCTTACGAGGTGCGCATCGGCCTTGCCGCGGATACCACCGGCTTCGAGGCGGGCCAGCTTGCCAACATGCTGTTCGGCAACACCTCGCTGCAAAGCGACGCCGAACTGGTGGACGCCGTTTTTCCCGCCGAATTCGCGCAAATCTTCGGCGGTCCCAACCAGGGCATGGCGGGGCTGCGGGCGCGGGTGAAGGCCAAAGGCGCGCTGACCGCCACGGCGCTGAAGCCGCAAGGCTCGCCGCCCGCCGTGCTGGCGAAACTGGCGCAGGACATCGCGCTGGGCGGCATCGATTACATCAAGGACGATCACGGCATCGCCGACCAGTCCTACAGCCCCTTTGCCGAACGCGTCCCGGCCGTGGCCGAAGCCGTGGCCAAGGCCGCGGCGCAAACCGGCATTCCCACGCGCTATCTGCCCAGTCTCAACGGCAACCTCGATGCCATGCGCAAACAGATCGCGCTTTGCCGCAAGCACGGCCTCGACACCGTGCTGGCGACGCCGATGCTGGCGGGGCTGTCGCAATTCCACACGCTGAAGAAAGAGAATCCCGATTTCGCCTTCGTCGCCCATCCCAGCTTCGGCGGCCTCGCCATGGCGCCGTCCTTCCTCTTCGGCAAGCTGTTCCGGCTCTTGGGCGCCGACGCCGCCATCTTCCCCAATCATGGCGGCCGTTTCGGCTACACGCCGGAGGAATGCCGGCGTCTGGCACGGTTTGCCTTGGAAGACTGGCCTTGCGTCAAGCCCTGCATCCCGGTTCCGGCGGGCGGCATGAGCCTGGACCGCATCCCCGAGATGCTGGACTTCTTCGGCCGCGACGTCATGCTTCTTATTGGCGGCAGCCTGCTCTCCGCCAAGGACAAGATCACCGGGGAGACCGCGCGCTTCTGCGCCGCGGTGCGCGGGCCATGAGCGGTCCCATCCGCCGTTTCGCGGACTTCCGCTGGGAAGACACCGAGCTGCTCGCCTACAAGGACGAGGGTTCGGCGCCGTTCAAGGCGATCACCCGCCAGACCCTGTTCCGCGATCCGGCGCTGAAAGGCGAGCTGCGCTATTTCGAGATGGCGCCGGGCGGCTATTCCACGCTGGAACGCCACCGGCACATGCACGCGGTCTTGATCCTGCGCGGGGCGGGCGAATGCCTGGTGGGCGGCAAGGTTTACAAGATTGCCACCAACGACCTCGTCACCATCGATCCCATGACCTGGCATCAGTTCCGTGCCAATGCCGGCGAAGCGCTCGGCTTTCTTTGCATGGTCAATGCCGAACGCGACAAGCCCCAGCTTCCCACGGAAGAAGAACGCAAGGCGATGGAAGCAAAGCCGGACGTGGCGAGGTTTTTGAGAAGCTAAGCTGCTCTCCTCTCCTCTTCATGTCATGGCCCGCGGGCCATCCAGGTGACACCTGAATTCCTCGGCAAGAACGGCCGAGTTTTTTTCTTCAAGACATTCTTTGTATCACCTGGACGGCCCGTTCGCACGCTGTCGCTACGAACTTGCGGGCCGTGACAATCCGGGTGAAGGCGGTCAACCCGGTCCCGCCTTGTCGCCCGTCTTGTGTTCGGCGACGCCCAAGGCATCGGCCAAGCGCATTTGGGCGCTGCCGGGGCGCAGCGGCTTGGGCTGGCTGGCATCGGGCGCCCAGCCGGTGAGATAGACGATCTCGAAGCTGGCGCGCAGCCGCCCGTCCGGCTCGGCGTGTTCGACCCGGTAATGCGCCAGCGCCGCCGCCAGGGTGGCGCGCGACAGCGGGCGGCGGCCGATGAGGGCGTTGCTTTCCCCCATCGCCCGCAGGTCGTTCGCCAGGGTGTGGAATTCGCGGTAGTGCACGGTGGTGCGCTCCACATCGGCCACCGGCATGGCGAAGCCCGCCCGTTGCAGCAGCCCGCCCAGCTCGCGCACATCGGCAAAGGGCGTCACCCGCGGCGTGATCCCGCCCAGGATGGCGAGTTCGCCCGCCGCCAGCGAGTCCCGCAGCTCGAACAGCGTGGCGCCGCCGAACAGCGCGCCCACGAACAGCCCGTCCGCTTTCAGCGCCTGCCGGATCTGCACCAGCGCGCCGGGCAGGTCGTTCATGCCATGCAAGCGCAAGACGCTGACGGCCAGGTCGTACCCATTGCCGGCATCAAGCACCTCATCCTTGCCGAAGGAGGCGGCCCGCCATGACGCCGCGATATCTTCAAGCGCCCCGCTGCCATCCCCATCCAGGGACAGCGCGGTGGCGAAGGGACGCTTCACCGGTGCGAGGCGGGCCTTGATCCCCTCCAGCGCCTCCCGGACAAGGAAGCGGTCGGCCGCCATCCGCGCCGCGCGGGCGCGATGCTGCGCCTGTGCATGAGCATCGAAAATCCGCGGCACGCCGTTGGTCATGGCGCTACACTACCAGAATGGAACGGGTGGCACAGAGCGGCTGGAAACGGGCGGGGCGTTTCGTCCTCGATCTCGTCTATCCGCCCTTGTGCATCGTCTGCCGCGAGCCGGTGGCGGAAACGGGCGGCCTCTGTCCGGACTGCTGGCAGGATCTGCATTTCCTCGACGGTCCGGTCTGTGCCGCTTGCGGGCTGCCTTTCGAGATCGATCCCGGCGAGGCGACGCTGTGCGCCGCCTGCCTGCTGCAGAAGCCGGCCTTCGACAAGGCGCGCGCCATCCTGCGCTACGACGAGGCCGGCAAGAAACCGGTGCTGGCGCTCAAACATGCCGACCGGCTGGACCTGGCGCCAGCCTTCGGCCGCTGGCTGGAGCGGGCCGGACGCGAATTGCTGGCGGGCTCCGACCTGATCGTGCCGGTGCCGCTGCATCGCAGCCGGCTTTGGCTGCGGCGCTACAACCAGTCGGCGGAGCTGGCGCGGGCCTTGGCGCGGCTCTCCGGCTTGCCCTGCGACCCTTTGCTGCTCCGGCGCCTGCGCGCCACCCCGAGCCAGGGCGAAATGCCTTCCGCCAAGGCAAGGCGGCGCAATGTGCGCGGGGCCTTTGCCGTTGCCAAGCAGCGCCGCCCGGTTTTGCACGGTAAACGCGTGCTGCTGATCGACGACGTGCTGACCACCGGCGCCACCGCCGATGCCTGCGCCCGGACGCTGAAACGCGCCGGAGCCGCCGCCGTTACCGTTCTGGCGCTGGCACGCGTTGTCCGCCCCCAGGCAGAGACGATATAAGAGCCGCCATGCCGCCTGTCCGCATCTACACCACGCCGATCTGTCCCTATTGCGCCAGGGCCAAGAGTCTTCTGGCCCGCAAGGGCGTCGGCTTCGAGGAAATCGACGTCTACATGAACCCCGAGGCGCGCGCCGAGATGACGGCGCGCAGCGGGGGCTACACCGTGCCGCAGATTTTCATCGGCGAGAAACACATCGGCGGCTGCGACGAGCTTCACGCGCTCGAGGATGCGGGCGAACTCGACCCGCTGCTGGCCGGATGAGCGGGGCCGCATGAGCAGCTTCCGCGCCGCCTGCATCCAGCTTTGCGCCACGGACGAGGTGGCGCAGAACCTTCGCACCGCCGCGGAATTGATCCGCCAAGCGGCGGGGCAGGGGGCGCAGTTCGTCGCCACGCCCGAGAACACCAACCTGATGGCGCCGGAAGGCGCCAGGCTGGCGAAGACCTTTGCGGAAGCGGCCGATCCGTGCTTGCCCGTCTTCCGCGCCCTGGCGCAGGACCTCGGCATCTGGCTTCTGCTCGGCTCGCTGGCGATCAAGAGCGGCGAAACGAAAACCGCCAACCGCTCCTTCCTGCTCGACCCCAAGGGAAACGTGGCGGCGCGCTACGACAAGATCCATCTCTTCGACGTCGATCTGCCGAACGAGCGCTATCGCGAATCCGCCGGCGTGGCGGGCGGCCGCGAAGCCGTCACCGCCGCGCTGCCCTGGGGCCGCCTCGGCCTCAGCGTCTGTTACGATTTGCGCTTTCCGCAGCTTTACCGCGCCCTGGCGCAGGCCGGCGCCGCGTTTTTCGCCGTTCCGGCGGCCTTCACCGAAACCACCGGCAAGGCGCATTGGCATGTGCTGGTGCGCGCCCGCGCCATCGAGAACGGCGCCTTCGTCTTCGCCCCCGCCCAAGGCGGGCTGCACGCGAACGGGCGGCGCACCTACGGCCATTCGCTGATCGTGTCGCCCTGGGGCGAGATCCTGGCCGAAGCCGGGACGGAGCCCGGCGTGATCCTGGCCGCGATCGATCCCGCAGCGGTGGCAAAGGTGCGGGGCGCGCTTCCCAGCCTGCAGCACGACCGGCCGTTCGCGCTGCGGGATTGAACTTGCGGAACGGGCAGTTTCGGCCGATGATTCCGGCGGTTTGGTGCGGCGCGAGCGTTTCATGATCGTTTACAGCCTCAAATGCGACAAGGAGCACGCCTTCGAGGATTGGTTTTCCTCCGCGGCGGCGTTCGAGGAACTGGCCGCGGCGGACAAGCTGGTTTGCCCCACCTGCCGCTCGCACCGGATCGTGAAAGCGCCGATGGCCCCGGCCGTGTCGGGCACCAAGGGCCGCAAGACCGCCGCCTGCCCGGTGGCCGAATCCACGGGACAGCTTCCGTCTTGCGCCGGTGCCTGCGGCTGTTTTCCGGGATGAGCGGCTCCGGGAGGACGAGGACGTGATCGTCTATAGCCTGCGCTGCCGGACCGGCCACGAATTCGAGGGCTGGTTCGCTTCCGCTGCGGCGTTCGACCAACAGGCCGCCGGCGGCAAGCTCGTCTGCCCGGTGTGCGACACGCACAGGATCGAGAAGGCGCCCATGGCGCCCGCCCTCTCCGGCACCAAGAAAACCGCACCGGCCGCCGAAGAAATGAAGAAGATGCGCCGCTTCATGACCGGGATGCGCAAATACATCCAGGACCATGCGGACTATGTCGGCAAGACGTTCCCGGAAGAGGCGCGCAGGATCCATTACGGCGAAAGCGAGGAACGCCACATCTACGGCGAAGCCACGTTGCAGGAGGCCAAGGAGCTGATCGAGGAAGGCGTGGACGTGGCGCCGCTGCCGCCGGATTTGGATGAGGAGGCGAATTGATGACGTCCGTGCGCGCCTTATTGCCGGTGTGGTTTGCGGCATTTGCCGCCACCGCAGTGCCGGCTTGCGCTTCCAACGATGTCTTGAGCGATGCCGCACTGCTCGGCCGGGCCGCTGCCGTGTTCGCCGCCAAGGAGACGCCCGCCGACCGCATCCTGGGGATTCACGACGGCCACCGCGTCATCGTCGATGTCCGCTGCGCCGGCGCCTGTCCGGCCGCCACGGTGCGCATCCTCCATTACGAGATCGGCCCCGGACCGGCCTGCACCCGGATGGGCGCGGATGCCGCTTCCGTGCTGGCGCCCATCGGCCTCACTTCCGCAGCGCAGGATTTCTGCATCCCGCACATCCTTTATCTTCGCAGGCTTTATACCGACCGGCCTTATCAAAAATAGGCGTGCACTGGCTCCGCCACCACCATGTAATTCACGTCGCTGTCGCCCGACAGTTTCCAGGCCCAGGCCAGCGGATCGAAGCTGACGCCTTGCAGCTTGGTCGCTTTCATCCCGGCTTTCGTCAGCAACTCGGTCAGCCGTTCCGGCTCGACGAAGCGGTTCCAGTCATGGGTGCCGGGCGGCAGCCAGCGCAGCACGTATTCCGCCCCGAGCTTGGCCAGCAGCAGCGACTTCAGCGTCTTGTTGAGCGAGGCCACGACCATCAGCCCGCCCGGCTTCACCAGCCCGGCCGAGGCCCGCAGGTAACCGGGCAGGTCGGCGACATGCTCGATCACCTCCATGTTGAGGACCACGTCGAAGGCGGCGCCTTCCGCGGCCAGCGATTCGGCCGTCGCCGCCCGGTAGTCGATGGCCAGCCCGGTCTCGGCGGCATGGGTGGCGGCGGTCTTGACGTTCTTCTCCGCGGCGTCGGCCCCGGTCACGGCGAAGCCCAGCCGGGCCATGGGCTCCGACAGCAGGCCCCCGCCGCAGCCGATGTCGAGCAGGCTCAGCCCCTCGAAGGGTTTCAACCCGTGGCGGCGGAAATGGGCGGCCGCCGTCTCCCGGATGAAGCCCAGCCGGACGGGGTTGAATTTGTGCAGGGGGGCGAACTTGCCGTCGGGGTTCCACCATTCCGCCGCCATGGCGGAGAATTTGGCGATCTCGCCGGGGTCGACGGAGGGGGCGCTGGAGGGTGCGGTGGTCATACGTGCGCTTATATCTCACCTCCTCCCTCAAGGGAGGAGGCGAACTCTCGGTTGAGCATAATCTTTCTGCCGTCTATGAATGCCTGTAACGAACACGCGGCGCAGACGGACGGAGCCATGGCGAAGATTGCGATGAAATTCGGCGGTACCTCGGTGGCCGACCTGGATCGCATCCGCCATGTCGCCGGCCTGGTCAAGAAAGAGGCCGACCGCGGCCACCAGGTGGCGGTGGTGGTGTCCGCCATGGCGGGCGAGACCAACAAGCTGGTGGGCTACATCAACGGCATTTCGCCCCTGCACGACGCGCGGGAATACGACACCGTGGTGGCGGCGGGCGAGCAGATCACGGCCGGGCTCTTGGCGGTGGCGCTGGGGGCCATCGGGGTCCCGGCCCGCTCCTGGCTGGGCTGGCAGATTCCCATCGAAACCTCCGCCATGCACGGCTCGGCCCGCATCGAGGCCATCCCGCCCGAGTTGCTCAACCGGCGCATGGCGGGCGGGCAGGTGGCGGTGATCGCCGGCTTCCAGGGCATCGCCCCCGACAACCGGGTGTCCACCCTGGGGCGCGGCGGCTCGGACACCAGCGCGGTGGCCATCGCCGCCGCCATCAAGGCCGACCGCTGCGACATCTACACCGACGTCGACGGCGTCTACACCACCGACCCGCGCATCGTCCCCAAGGCGCGGCGGATGGAGAAGATCGCCTTCGAGGAAATGCTGGAAATGGCCTCGCTGGGCGCCAAGGTGCTGCAGACGCGCTCGGTGGAAATTGCCATGCTATACCGCGTGCCCGTCCGGGTGCTTTCGACCTTCGATCCCGACGCGGGCGGCACGCTTCTGTGCGACGAGGAAGACATCGTGGAAAAGAAACCGGTCACCGGCATCGCCTATTCGCGCGACGAGGCCAAGATCTCGCTGATGAAGATTCCGGACCGTCCGGGCATTGCGGCGGCCATCTTCGGGCCCCTGGCCGACGCCGGGGTCAACGTGGACATGATCGTGCAGAACATCTCGGAGGACGGCCGCCGCACCGACCTGACCTTCACCTGCCCCCGCAGCGAGCTGCCCCGCGCCATGAAGGCGCTGGAGGATTCCGCCGAAGCCATCGGCTATCGCGAGATCACCTCGGACGGCAACGTCGCCAAGATTTCGATCATCGGCATCGGCATGAGGGCCCATCCCGGCGTGGCGCAGAAGATGTTCCGCACCCTGTCGGACAAGGGCATCAACATCTCGGTGATTTCCACCTCGGAGATCAAGGTCAGCGTGCTGATCGCCGAGGAATATGTCGAGTTGGCGGTACGCGCCCTGCATTCGGCCTACGAACTGGATGTGGCATGAGCGGAGGCTCCTGACATGGCGCCCGTCGTCGCCAGCGGTCCCAGGACGCTGCTGCGGCAGATGCGCGCCATCATGGCCGAAGCCACCAGCGCGCAGACGCGCCTGGACAAGCTGGTCACCATGATCGCCGCCAACATGGTGGCGGAAGTCTGTTCGATCTACCTGCGCCGCGTCGGCAAATCGCTGGAACTGTTCGCCACCGAAGGCCTCAACCCGGGCGCCGTGCACCGCACAAGGATGAAGGCGGGCGAGGGCCTGGTGGGCCTGGTGGCGGAAACCGGCGAGCCGGTGAACCTCAGCGACGCCCCCAATCATCCGCGCTTTTCCTACCGCCCGGAAACCGGCGAAGACCCTTACCACTCCTTCCTGGGGGTGCCGATCCTGCGCGGCGGGCAGGTGTTCGGCGTGCTCACGGTGCAGAACCGCGCCGCCCGCCAGTATGCCGAGGAAGAGGTCGAGGCGCTGCAGACCGTGGCCATGGTGCTGGCCGAGGTGGTGGCGCAAGGCGCGCTGTTCGCCGTCACCGAACTGGACGAGCCCGAACTCAGCCCCGACAAGCCGCGCAAGTTCCGCTGCGAAGGCCTTTCGGAAGGCGTCGCCGTCGGCCATGTCGTGCTGCACGAGCCGCGCGTCAAGGTCGAGCGCATGATCGCCGACGATCCGCTGGTGGAGCTGGCGCGCCTGGAAGAGGCCATCGGCAAGCTGCGCGAATCCGTGGACCGGATGCTCGATTCCAGCGAACTCGATCTTTCCGGCGAAAGCCGCGAGGTGATCGAGACCTACCGCCTCTTCGCCCACGACGCGGGCTGGCGCCAGCGCATGCGCGACGCCGTCCGCACCGGCCTCACCGCCGAGGCCGCGGTCGAGCGCGTGCAGGACGAGACGCGGCTGCGCGTCTCGCGCATGAACGATCCCATCCTGCGCGAGCGCGCCCACGACCTCGACGACCTGGCCCGCCGCCTGTTGCGCCATCTCACCGGCGATGGCGGCACCCGCGGCGAGGACCTGCCCGGCAATTCCGTGCTGGTGTCGCGCGCCATGGGCCCGGCCGAACTGCTCGACTACCGCCGCGACAAGCTGGTGGCGCTGGTGCTGGAAGAGGCCGCCGCCACCTCGCATGTCGCCATCGTGGCGCGGGCCATGGGCCTGGCCATGGTCGGCGACGCGGCCGGCATCACCGATGCCGCCCGCGCCGGCGACCGCATCGCGGTGGACGGCGAAACCGGCGAGACGCATCTGCGTCCGCCGGAGGAGATCGTCGCCGCCTTCGAGGCCAAGCGCACGCTCAGGGCCCATCGCGTGGCGCAGTTCGCCACCATCCGGGAGCTGCCCGCCGAAACCAGGGACGGCGTGCGCATCAAGCTGATGATGAACGCCGGGCTCTTGCTCGACATGCCGCATCTTGCGGAATCGGGCGCCGACGGCATCGGCCTGTTCCGCACCGAGTTGCAGTTCATGATCGGCGAGACCATGCCGAGGCTGGCGCACCAGATCGGCTTCTACCGCGAGGTGCTGGATGCGGCGGGCGACAAGCCGGTGGTGTTCCGCACCCTCGACATCGGCGGCGACAAGGTGCTGCCTTATGCGCGCTGGGAACGCGAGGAGAATCCGGCGCTGGGCTGGCGCGCCATCCGCATCGTGCTCGACCGTCCGGCGCTGCTGCGCTACCAGGCGCGGGCGCTGCTCGCCGCCGCCGCCGGCAAGGTGCTGCGCCTGCTGCTGCCCATGGTCAGCGACGTTTCCGAATTCAACGCGGCGCGCGCCCTGATCGACCGCGAGATCGAACGGGCCAGGCTGCTCGGCCACCGCCAGCCGCGGCAGGTGCTGGTGGGGGCCATGCTGGAAGTCCCGGCGCTGACCTTCATGCTGCCGCAGATCCTGCGCAGCGCCGATTTCGTCTCCATCGGCTCCAACGACCTGTTGTCCTTCGCCTTCGCCGTGGATCGCACCAATCCGCGGGTGGCGCGGCGCTACGACATGCTCAACCCGGGGGCTTTGACCCTGATCCGCCATATCGTGCAGAGCGCCGCCGGCAGCGGCGGGGAAGTCTCGCTTTGCGGCGAGATGGCGGGCCGCCCCCTCGACGCCATGGCCTTGATCGGGCTGGGACTTCGGACGCTCTCGCTGTCGCCGGGCCAGATCGGGCCGGTGAAGATGATGATCCGCAGCTTGAATTGCAGCGATTTGTCGAAATTCGTCGATAAGTTGTGCGGGCGGACGGATCATTCGCTGCGCAGCCGCCTGGCCGCTTATGCCGCGGAACGCAGCGTGGTCTTGAAGTAGCCCGCCGCTCCCGGAAAAACCGAGGCAATTCAGTTTGTTGCGGCAGGGCCGGGAAACCCCGCCGCGCCGCCGCGAAAAAAAGACCTGCCGGCTGCAAGGCCCGCGAGGCTGCGATGGAAGCTGTCGCAATTCATCAACAAGCTGCGCAAGTGCGGCGTAGCGCGGCCGGCAAGAACGGACTTGTTCTTCTGCGAAATATCTGTATTTCCGTGACTTAGCCGCATGATTTGATATAGGAATCGGCGCGGCTCGACGGCCGTTGTTGCGGGCTTTTGCGGCCGCCAAATCGGATATTTCTGGTGCGATGACCAAAGTCACGCGGCTCACTCTCGACGACGAAGGCGGTCTCGACCGCAAGCGCATCCACCTGCGCGAAATCTCCGGCGATCTCGATACGCCGCTCGACACGGTGGGGCAGGATTTGCGCGCCGCGCGGCTGCGCCGGGGCGACGATCTGGCGACGGTGTCCCGCGCCCTCAAGATCCGCAAGGACCATCTCGAGGCGCTGGAGGAAGACCGCGTCGAGGCCTTGCCGGGACGCACCTACGCCGTCGGCTTCATCCGTTCGTATGCGGATTATCTCGGGCTCGACGCCGTGCAATGCGTCGAACGCTTCAAGGCGGAGATCGCCGGGCGTACCGAAACGCCGGTCTCGGTGACGATGATCGACGAGGACGACGAGCGCCGCATGCCGCACGGCTGGAAGATCATGGCGGGCGTGGTGGTGGTGCTGGTGTTCTACGGCGCCTATCAGCTTGCCGCCTCGGCCGACCGCATGCTCAACGAACCGGCCGTGGCGCCGCCGCCCGCCGTGCTGCATCGCCCCGTGGCGCGCAAGCCGGCGCCGCCGGCGCCGCCGGTGCAATTGACGGTGACGCAGCCGCTGACCAAGCCGCTCGACACCACCATCGCCGTGCCCGGCGCCGCCACCACCACGCCGCCCGCGCCCGCCGAAACGTCTCCCGCCGCCAGCGGCGGCGTGCAACCCTCCGGCGTGACCACGCCGCCGCCGCCCCCGCAAGGGGAGGTCTACGGCGCGCAGAACAGGAACCCCCGCGTCGTGCTGCATGTAAGCCAGACCTCCCGCATCCTGGTGGAAGGTCCCGACGGGCGCGTCTACATAAACCACATGCTGAAACCGGGGGATTCCTATCGGCTGCCCAACATCGTGGGGCTGACATTAACCACATCGAATGCAGGGGGAGTGGAAGTCGAGCTTGACGGAGCGCCCATGGGGGTTCTCGGCCGCAGCCAGGAACCCGCCGAAGCGCTTTCGCTCGATCCGCAGTCGATTATCGACCGCAACAATGGTAACCACTATCGCTGAAAACCGGCGTGAAAGGTTGCCATGAGCCTGCGTCCTTACCGTGAGATTGCCCGGCGCCAATCGCGCCGGATTCATGTCGGGCCTGTGGCCATCGGCGGCGGGGCGCCGGTCAGCGTCCAGACCATGACCAACACCATCACGGCGGACGCGCGCGCCACCATCGAGCAGATCAGGCGCGTGGAAGAGGCGGGGGCCGACATCGTGCGCGTCTCCTGCCCGGACGAAGACTCCACCGCGGCGATGAAGGCGATCTGCAAGGCCTCGCAGATCCCGGTCGTGGCCGACATCCATTTCCACTACAAGCGCGCCATCGAAGCGGCCGAAGCGGGCGCCGCCTGCCTGCGCATCAATCCGGGCAACATCGGCTCGGCGGCGCGGGTGAAAGAGGTCGTCCAGGCGGCCAAGGACCACGGCTGCGCCATGCGCATCGGCGTCAACGCCGGTTCGCTGGAAAAGGAGCTGATGGAGAAATACGGCGAGCCCTGTCCCGAAGCGATGGTGGAAAGCGCCCTCAACCACGCCCGGATTCTGGACGACAACGACTTCCGCGAATACAAGATTTCGGTCAAAGCCTCCGATCCCTTCCTGGCGGTGGCCGCCTACCGGGCCCTGGCCGAGGCCATCGACTGCCCCTTGCATCTGGGCATCACCGAGGCGGGCGGCCTGATCACCGGCACGGTGAAATCCGCCATCGGCATGGGGGCGCTGTTGTGGAGCGGCATCGGCGACACCATCCGCGTCTCGCTCTCCGCCGATCCGGTGGAGGAGGTGCGCGTCGGCTTCGACATCCTGAAGGCGCTCGATCTGCGCCACCGCGGCGTCAACATCGTTTCCTGCCCCTCCTGCGCCCGCCAGGGCTTCGACGTCATCTCCACGGTGAAGGCGCTTGAAGAGCGCCTCAAGCACATCACCACACCGATGTCGCTGTCGATCATCGGCTGCGTGGTCAACGGCCCGGGCGAGGCGCTGGGCACCGACATCGGCTTCACCGGCGGCGGCGCGGGCAAGGGCCACGGCCAGGTCTACCTCAACGGCCAGCCGGCCTACCGCGTCGAGAATCCCGACCTGATCGAGCACATCGTCGAGTTGTGCGAGAAGAAGGCCGCCGAGATCGAGGCCGCCCGCACCGAAGCGGCGAAATAGGGCTGCGCCCCGCACATTGGTTTCACTGGAAGCTGCCGCTCGCGGAAATATGACCTGCCTGCGGCCCCGCCGCGCTGCTAGCATTAGCCGGTTACGGCTTTTGCCTGGGGGCTCGCATGGACGGCTTTTCCGCTTCGCGCCGCAAGCTGCTCGGCTGCGGCTTGGCCTCGCTGGCTTTCGCCGGGGCCGCGCCGGGAGAGGAGAAGGGCGGCGCCTTCGAACCGCTGCCGGCCAAGATCGCCATCACGCCGAAGCATCTCACCACGCCGGTGCGGATCAACGGCAAGGGCCCCTTCCGCTTCATCGTGGACACCGGCGCCGATCGCAGCGTGATCGCCGACGACGTGGCCGAGGCGCTGCATCTGCCGCTGGGACGGCCGGTGGTGGTGCAGGGCATCATCCGCGCCGTGGACGCCGTCAGCGTGCCGGTGCGCGAATTGAAGTTCGGCGCGGCCGTGCGCGACAATCTCGAAATGCCGGTGCTGCCGCGCAAGAGCCTGCAGGCCGACGGCTTCCTCGGCCTCGACGCCATCGGCGATCATCGCATCGTCTTCGATTTCCGCAACAAGACCCTGCGGGTGGTCGAGAGCCTGCCGGTGGAATTCGTCGAACGCAGCGGCGGCGGCGAAACGCGCATCGTCGCGCCCGGCGACGGCGACCATCTGCGCTCGGCCGAGTGCCGGGTGGAGGGCGTTGCGACGGTCGCCTTCATCGATTCCGGCGCGGAGGTGTCGGTCGGCAACGAAGCCTTGCGCACGGCGCTGATGGAGCTCGCTCCGGCCTATGCCGGCTTGCGCGACATCGAGCTGACCGGCGTCACGGGCGGCAGCCGCACCGGCAAGGTGCTGCGGGTCGAGACCATCCTGCTCGGCAACCTCGAATTCTCGGGCTGCGAGATCGCGGCGGCCGACCTCGACGTCTTCAAGATCTGGGACCTGGCCGACAAGCCCGCCTTGCTGATCGGCTTCAACTTCCTGCGGCAGTTCCAGACGGTTTCCATCGACTTCCGGCGCAAGGAATACCGCCTCAAGCTGGCGGACGACAGCGGCTGGGTGAACAGGCGCGCCTAGACCCTCTTCCGGGCCGGCAAGCGGGCGGGAATGCCCCCTTGTCTTGTCCCGCAATCTGCTAAAAGGACGGCTGCAAACTGCCCGGATAAACGATGATTCCCGCCGCCAAGCTCGAACGCCTGCTGGACCGCTTCCACGCGGTGGAGGCGGAACTTGCCTCGGGCGTGGCGGGCAGCTCCTTCGTCAAGCTCTCCAAGGAGCATGCCGAGCTGGCGCCGGTGGTGGAAACGGTCGAGGCCTACCGCAGCGCCACCCGCCAGCTGGCGGAGGCCGAAGCCCTGGCCGCCGATCCCGCCAGCGATGCGGAGATGCGCGCTTTGGCCGAGCAGGAACGCATGGCGCTGAAGGCGGCGGCGGAGCGGCTGGAGCACGCGCTCAAGCTCAAGCTGCTGCCCAAGGATGCCGCGGACGCGTCCTCCGCCATCCTGGAAATCCGCGCCGGCACCGGCGGCGACGAGGCGGCGCTGTTCGCCGGCGACCTGCTCAAGATGTACCAGCGCTATTGCGCGCTCCAGGGCTGGAAGGTCGAGCTGATGAGCCTGTCGGAAAGCGATCTGGGCGGGGTCAAGGAAGCGGTGCTCGACGTCCAGGGGCAGGGCGTCTTCGCCAAGCTGAAATTCGAAAGCGGCGGCCACCGGGTGCAGCGCGTGCCGGTGACCGAGGCGGGCGGACGCATCCACACCTCGGCCGCCACCGTGGCGGTGCTGCCCGAGCCCGAAGACGTCGACATCGAGATCAACGACAAGGATTTGCGCATCGACGTCTTCCGCGCCTCGGGGGCGGGCGGGCAGCACGTCAACAAGACCGAAAGCGCCGTGCGCATCACCCATCTGCCCACCGGCCTGGCGGTGGCCCAGCAGACCGAGAAGTCGCAGCACAAGAACAAGGCGCAGGCGATGAAGCTGCTGAAGGCGCGGCTCTACGACATGGAGCGCGAGCGCGTGGATTCGGCGCGCGCCAGCGAGCGCAAGAGCCTGGTCGGCTCCGGCGACCGTTCCGAACGCATCCGCACCTACAATTTCCCGCAAGGGCGGGTCACCGACCACCGCATCAACCTGACGCTCTACAAGCTCGACCGCATCATCTCGGGCGACGACCTCGGCGAGGTCATCGACGCCCTGGTGACCGAAGACCAGGCCTCGCGCCTGGCCGAGCTGGAAGCGGACGGCGCGTGAGCGATTCGCGCACGCTCCTGAACCAGGCCGCCCGGCGCCTGGCCGCCGCCGGGGTGGACACCCCCCGCCTCGACGCGCGGGTGCTGTGGGAACATGCCCAACAACAAATCCTCCCCCTGAAAGGGGGAGGCGGCGATCCCGGCCTTGTGCCGGGAGAGCCGGAGGGGGTCATGACCTCTCCACCCCTTGCAGGGGAGGAATTGAGGGCCGCAATCCTTTTCGAATCCTTCCTTGCCCGCCGCCTCGCCCGCGAGCCGCTGGCCGCCATCACCGGCCACAAGGAGTTCTGGAGCCTCGACTTCGCGGTGGACCACAACGTGCTGATCCCCCGCCCCGAGAGCGAAACCATCATCGAACAAGCCCTGGCGCTGCTGCCGGACCGCAGGGCGCCTTTGAGGCTTCTGGACCTCGGCACCGGTTCGGGCTGTTTGCTCGTCGCGCTCTTAAAGGAGTTTCCCAACGCCACCGGCTTGGGCGTTGATGTATCGGAGAAAGCCCTCGCTGTAGCGCATTGTAACATTGCCCGTTACGGGCTGGCGGAGCGGGCCGAACTCCGCGCCGGCAACTGGGGCGAAGGCCTCGACGGGCCCTTCGACCTGATCGTCTCCAACCCGCCCTATATCCAGACCGCGGAGCTTGCCGGTCTGGCGCCCGAACTGCGCAGCGAGCCGGTGACGGCACTCGACGGCGGGGCGGACGGTTTTGCGTCCATCCGCTTGCTCGCAGAGGCCATGGCGCGCCTCCTCTCCGGGCTGGGCCTGGTCGAAATCGGGGCCGGCCAGGGGGCGGAGGCGGCCGCAATCTTTGCCAAGTGCGGCATGGAACCGCTGCGGATCGCGGCGGATTTGGCCGGAATCCCGCGGGTTTTGGTTACCCGGGGCAAGGGGAAGGCCACGAAAAAAGTGTTGGAAAGCGGAGAGGGAACCCGTTAGGTTCCCGGCCCGGGGAGTGGAATCCCGCCAGCGGCCGGATGGTTGCGGCGGATGGGACGCGCGAGATCGCGTCCGGCCCTCGGCCAAAGCGAAAGACGATTCAGTATGGTTTTCATGCAAGGCAGCCCGTGCGCGTGCAACGGACGTTGTTTTTTTGAAGACGCGCGGCTGACGTCGGAACCCAAGGGGACACCGTGAAGCGCTCAAGACGAGGCGGCCGCAGGCCGCAAAACGGTCATACCGGTCATAACGGCAATGGCGGCGGCGGCGGGTTCAACCCGAACCGCACCTTCGATTCGAACGGCCCGGAGGTCAAAATCCGCGGGGCGGCCTCGCATATCTACGAGAAGTATCTCCAGCTGGCGCGCGACGCCAACGCCTCCGGCGACCGCATCATGGCGGAGAGCTACCTGCAGCACGCCGAGCACTATTTCCGCATCATGGCGGCCGCCCAGGCCCAGCAGCAGCAATACCAGCAGCAGAACCCGGCCGCCGCCGCAGCAGCCAACGGCCAGCCGCAGCCGCGCCAGCCCGGCTCGGAGGAGCAGCCTTATATCCAGCAGCCGGCCGGCACCAGCGCCCCCTCCTTCTCCCTGACCGAAGGCCAGGACGAGAACGACGAGGAAGAGGGCGAAGAGGCCGACGCGCCGGAATAGGCCGGGTTCGGCTTTTTCCCGTTGCATGAGATCGTCTTGGCCCGGCTTGACCCGGCCATCTGGTCGGCCGCGCCACGGCGGCGGCGAGGCGGATGTCCGCTTTGCGCCAAAACTCGCCATTCGGATTTCCCGAGAAACCTCAGCTACGGCCTCAAGTGAGCTTCAGTTTCATCAAGTCCGGATGGTTGATGCGCGGGCCTCCCATTACGGGATAGGAAACAGGCAAATTGCCAGTTAGCTGCTTCGCCCCATAAAAGGCATTCATTGCGGCAGACAACATTAAGCCGCCAGTGCTCAGCCGTCTTGCGCCGTTCGCAAGCCTTTGAGATACCGCTGATACGCCAAAGGCATGCTTCCACATTGAGCGATGTGCGCCGCGCAACTCATTCGGGGACATCTTCGCGGGCTGGAATGCGACGTTATATCCATTGTAGTGCGTCCAATTGCGATCCTTCAAAATCCGGCCATCGGCCAAAAGGCGCTCATACAAGGCAGTTCCGCGAAAGGGCGTCAGGATGCTTAAGAACGGCACGTCAATGCCAATGGCGTTCAACCGCTCCGAGGTAGCGAGAATACTATGGGGCGTTTGATCGTCGAAGCCGGAGATAAATCCGGCCATTACGCAAATGCCGTGGTCATGCAAACGAGATATTGCTTCCCTGTATTCGGTGACTTTGTTCTGGCGTTTTCCGACGTTTTTCAGGTCGGCTTCGTCAAGGCTTTCGATGCCAAGGAAGACGCCGATGCACCCCGAGCGCTCCATGAGGTCGAGGAGTTCACGATCCTTGACAATATCTATTGATGCCTGTGTCAGCCACCATTTGCGCAACCCGACGAGTTCACGAAGCAGGTCCTTCGCCCACTTTCGCTTCACGAGAAGGTTGTCATCCCAGAACCAAACGATTTTGTCCTGCCAAGGATGGGCAAACTTGCTGGTTACGATATCGTGGATCACGTCTTCGACGGGGCGAACCCGAAAACCGGGATTCAAATCTGGAACGGTGCAGAAATCGCACGAGTAAGGGCATCCGCGAGTGGCCTGGAGCACCCTCGGGATGACGAACTTGTCCTCAAGCAAGTCATAACGAGGCATGGGTAAGCCAGTCAGCGGGGCAGGCTGTCCTCGATAGACGACCTTTAGCGCACCATGACTTGCATCAGCCAGAACATCGGCCCACACAGTTTCAGCCTCGCCCAGCACGACCGCATCAAAGTGCTCCAATGCCTCTTCGGTCCAATAGGAAACGTGCGGACCACCGGCGACTGTTAAAATGCCAAGCGCGCGGTATTTGTCGGCCAACGCATACGCGTTCACTGCAAAGCCCGAAAAAAACGTGATGGCGACCAGATCCGGCCAGTCGTCCACTGGAACGGTCCGCACCTGTTCGTGAACCAAATCGACCGTGTGTTCCGGCGACGTCAAGCCGGCCAAGTACATGCCCGTCAGTGGCGGCACAAAGTGGAGAAGATGCCCGTGCTCATAGCGAGGGGTGTAGCTAACAATAATGCGCACCTTCATGAATACACTGCCCCGACTGTCGCCATATCGAACGTTGTTAGGATGGGCACGAGACTACCCGGAAAGGCAAGTTTTGGCGCCTTTCCGACTTGCTCTAAACGGGGAGTTTGGGCTCGATTCCGGAAGTTCGGGCGACGACCGGCTGGCGCCAATTCCTTGCCGTTCGGCGATGGCAGATACGGCCCGCTCATGGCTCACTCTTGACGCCAACGCAGGCCGATAAAGGCCGTGATCAGCATGACGAGCGTCCATGCTCCAAGAGCCGGACCTGCATAAGGCCACTCAATAAGGCGCTCCCGGAAGATCAATAACAATATGATAGGAGTGAGAATCTCGGCTGCGAAATACAAAGGGACGCGGCTAGCTCGCCTTGCTTTTCGAAGTTGCTCCTTGCGATCCATGAGCATGAATACTACTCCAACTTCGCTAATCCCCGCGCATTCTACTGCCCATTGAGATCAGTCGTCACGGTGCTCCGCTTTGCCTTCGCGAATGTCGTAATTTGGCGCAAAGCGGACATTGCTCCTGCCGGGCGGCTGATACGCTCGCTCCCGAGAGCCATGCCGCCTTCCGGCAATCTCCGCGGCAAGCCTCGATCCGCGAACGTGTCGCAACACGCTTGAACCGGCCTTTTCCCCTTCCCATCTCATTCCACATGGAATCTCCATGAAGGAGCCCGATGGTGTGATGCGAAGGAAACGGAGTAAGGCCGGGCGTGCCGTTCGCCCCCATGCCGGAACCCTGGAACGCCGCGTCGCCGCGCAGTTCGCCTGCCTGACCGCAGCCTTGCGCGACGCCTATGCCTGCGCTGCCGCCTTCACGCCGCAAAGCGATCCCGAAGGGCTCCGCCGCAAGGCGGAGATCCGGGCTGCCGTGCGCATCCTGCGCGCCTCGGCCAAACTGGCACTGGCGGCCGGCAAGCGGAACCTCTCCTTCGCGCTTCTGCCCGCGCCCCAAACCGGGGGGAGGGGGGTGGCGAAAACCGGCGTTCGAATGCCCCGCCGCCGCGGCGGCCAGCCGGGCCGCGGCGGCCAGCCGGGCCGGGGCGGCCAGCCAGGAAACCGCAACCGCTTCAAGCATGGCGTCCGTTCCCAGGCCGCCCGGCACCGCCGGGCCGCCCTTCGCGCCTTGCTGCGCCGGAGCAATGCCCTGATCCTGCATCTGAAACAGCCCGCCCGCGGCAGGCCACCCCTTGCGGTGCGGCCCTCCCGTTCCCACATATCTGCCCGGTACGATGCCCAAGCCGGGATCGTACCGTTAACCGGACTCGTCCTAGGCTGCCGCAATCGCAGGGCCTGGCGAGGGCTTGAGAGGCAGAGATGGACTTCGAGAAATTCACCGAGCGGGCGCGCGGTTTCATCCAATCCGCCCAGGGCCTCGCCCTGCGCTCCAACCAGCAATATTTCACCCCCCTTCACCTGGCCAAGGTCCTTATCGACGACGAAGAGGGCTTGGCAGCCCGGCTGATCGCCGCCTCGGGCGGCCGCCCGGAACAGGTGCGCGATGCCGTGACCCGCGCCTTGGACAAGATGCCCCGCGTGGAAGGCTCGGGCTCGGGGCAGGTCTATCTCGCCCCCGAAACCGCCCGCCTGTTCGATGCCGCCGAGCAGACGGCCAAGAAGGCGGGCGACAGCTTCGTCACCGCCGAATACCTGTTGCTGGCGCTGGCCCTGGCCGCCGGAACCGAGGCCGCTTCCATCCTCAAGGAGGCGGGCGTCACGCCGCAGAACCTCAACAAGGCGATCTCCGGCCTGCGCCAGGGCCGCACCGCCGACAGCGCCACGGCCGAGAACGCCTATGACGCGCTCAAGAAATACGCCCGCGACCTCACCGAGCTGGCCCGCAGCGGCAAGCTCGATCCGGTGATCGGCCGCGACGAGGAGATCCGCCGCACCATCCAGGTGCTGTCGCGCCGCACCAAGAACAATCCGGTGCTGATCGGCGAACCCGGCGTGGGCAAGACCGCCATCGCCGAAGGCCTGGCCCTGCGCATCGTCAACGGCGACGTGCCGGAATCCCTGCGCGACAAGCGGCTGATGGCGCTCGACATGGGCGCGCTGATCGCCGGGGCCAAATACCGCGGCGAGTTCGAGGAGCGGCTGAAGGCCGTCTTGCAGGAAATCACCGCCGCCGAAGGCAAGGTCATCCTCTTCATCGACGAGATGCATGTGCTGGTGGGCGCGGGCAAGGCCGAAGGCGCCATGGACGCCTCCAACCTGCTGAAGCCCTCGCTGGCGCGCGGCGAGCTGCATTGCGTCGGCGCCACCACCCTCGACGAATACCGCAAGCACATCGAGAAGGACGCGGCCCTGGCCCGCCGCTTCCAGCCGGTGTTCGTCTCCGAGCCGACGGTGGAGGACACCATCTCCATCCTGCGCGGCCTGAAGGAGAAATACGAAGTCCATCACGGCGTGCGCATCACCGATTCCGCCATCGTGGCCGCGGCCCAGCTTTCCAATCGCTACATTTCCGACCGCTTCCTGCCCGACAAGGCCATCGATTTGATGGACGAAGCGGCCAGCCGCCTGCGCATGCAGGTGGATTCCAAGCCCGAGGAACTCGACGAACTCGACCGCCGCATCGTGCAGCTCAAGATCGAGCGCGAGGCCCTGCGCAAGGAAACCGACAAGGCCTCCAAGGACCGCCTGGAAGCGCTGGAGCGCGAACTGGCGGAGCTGGAACAGCAATCCGCCGTGCTCGCCGCCAAGTGGCACGAAGAGAAGAGATCCGTGGCGGACGTGCAGAGCCTGAAGGAACGCCTCGACAAGGCGCGCGCCGAAGTGGAAATCGTCCAGCGCCGCGGCGAATACGCCCGCGCGGGCGAGCTGCAATACGGCGTCATTCCCGGCCTGGAAAAGCAGCTGCAAAGCATCGACGACAAGCGCCAGAGCGCCATGGTCAACGAGGCGGTGCAGCCCGAGCACATCGCCCAGATCGTCTCGCGCTGGACCGGCATTCCGGTGGACAAGATGCTGGAAGGCGAGCGCGACAAGCTGCTCAAGATGGAAGCGGCCCTCGAAACCCGCGTGGTGGGCCAGGACCAGGCCGTGCGTGCCGTCTCCAACGCGGTGCGCCGGGCCCGTGCCGGCCTGCAGGACCCAAACCGTCCCATCGGCTCCTTCCTCTTCCTCGGCCCCACCGGCGTGGGCAAGACCGAGCTGTGCAAGGCACTGGCTTCCTTCCTGTTCGACGACGACAACGCCATGGTGCGCATCGACATGAGCGAGTTCATGGAGAAGCATTCGGTGGCCCGCCTGATCGGCGCCCCGCCGGGCTATGTCGGCTATGAGGAAGGCGGCGTGCTCACCGAAGCGGTGCGGCGGCGGCCTTACCAGGTGCTGTTGTTCGACGAAGTGGAAAAGGCGCACCAGGACGTCTTCAACGTGCTGTTGCAGGTTCTCGACGACGGCCGTCTCACCGACGGGCAGGGCCGCACCGTCGATTTCAAGAACACGGTCATCATCCTCACCTCCAACCTCGGCACCGAATACCTCACCGGCGAAGGCGACGGCGAGGCGCGCGCCGCGGTGATGGCCGCCGTGCGCGCGCATTTCCGCCCCGAATTCCTCAACCGCCTGGACGAGATCGTCCTCTTCCACCGCCTGACCCGGGCCGACATGGACAAGATCGTCGAGATCCAGATCGGCCGCCTGCAAAAAATGCTGGCCGACCGCAAGATCGAGATCGTGCTCGACGCCAAGGCGCGCGAATGGCTGGGCAATGCCGGCTACGATCCGGTCTATGGCGCCCGGCCCTTGAAGCGCGTCATCCAGCGCCGCCTGCAAGACCCGCTGGCGCAATTGCTGCTGGAGGGCAAGATCGGCGACGGCGCCAAGGTCAAGGTCGGCGCCGGACGCGCCGGGCTGACGCTCAATGGCCAGGAATTCGCCGTCGCCGGCGAAGAGGCCTTCGAAAACGCCCCCAGCCGTTCGCTGAATTGACGGAAAACGCTCCCCCGGCGGCTGCCGTCACGGCAGGAAAATCAGTGCGTTCCGCTCCGCAACGCGTCGGAAGCATCCGCAACCTTGGTTTCCAGCCTGGTGGCGGCGAGCTGATCGTCGATATGCATGCGCTCGGCCTGGAAGGCGCGCGCTTCCTTGCCCGCGAGCTTGCGCCCTTGCGCGAACTTCACCTTCAGCGGATTGACCTGCTGGTTGTCGATGCGGATCTCGTAGTGCAGGTGCGGCCCGGTGGCCATGCCGGTCATGCCGCTGAAGGCGATGACCTGCGCCTGGCGCACATGCGAGCCGACATGCAGTCCGGGCGAGAAGCGCGAGAGGTGGCCGTAGGCGGTGGAATAGCCGCCCCCGTGGTTGACCAGCACGAAGCGGCCGTAGCCGTTTTCCCAGCCCATGAAGGCGATGGTGCCGGCACCGGCGGCCATCACCGGCGTGCCGATGGGAACGCCGAAATCGACGCCCTTGTGCATCCGCGAATAACCCAGAATCGGATGGAAGCGCATGCCGAAGCCGGAGGTGATGCGGGCGCCGTCCACCGGGGTCTTCATCAGGAGGCCCTTGGCGCTCTGGCCCGTGGCGTCGAAATAATCGGGCGGCGCGTTGGGATCGGGCTGGTAGCGGTAGAGGCTGATCTCATGCCCGCCGAGGCGCATCACGGCATAGGAGATGTCGCCCTGTTTCGCCGGCACGCCTTCCTTCGTGTAGTAGTAGTCGTAGAACACCTCGAAGGAATCGCCGGGGTGCAGGTCGCGCTGGAAGTCCACCTTGTAGGAGAACATGCGGATCATCTCGGCCACCACGTCGGTGGGGATGCCGGCGCGCATGGCGGAGAGATAAAGGCTGGAATCGATGGTGCCGCCCGCCCGGTGGATGTGGGGGATCAGCTGCTTGACCGTGTCGCTGGCCTGGAAGGCGCCGTCCGCAGCGCGCGATACCACGATGTCGTGATCGACGGTGGGCGAGAACTTGATCGACAACAGGCGCACGATGGGCTCGCCCGCGACGGGTTGCGCCTGGGAGAGATCGCCGTTGTCGTCGTCGTCGGACGAGGTGTCCGACATGTCGGGCGTGGCGACGTTGGGGGCGCTGTTATAGGTGAGGTCGATGGCCTGGCCGACGCGCAGGCTGCGGGGGCTGTAGACCTTCTTGAGGGCGGTCAATGCGGCGTTGGCTTCGTCGGCGGAGACCCCGGCGTTCTCCAGCGCACCGGCCAGCGTGTCGCCGGAATCGAGCGTGATGGTGTGGGTCTCGATGGCCGGACGCTGCGCGCGTTCGGCGGCGAGCGCGCTGTCGAGCGTGGCGGACTGCACGGCGGGAGCCGGTGCGGGCGGGACCGAGGGCGTGCCCGCGGTCAGCTGCTGGAAAAGCCGGAAGGGAAGAAAGCTGCTGGAGGCGGACTGAACATTGGCGGTGGTGACGGAGGGCGGCATGGTATTGACCGCCAGCCAGGCGATCGAGCCGACGATCAGGGCGGACAGGGAGGTGGACACCAGCGCCCAGCGATTGTCGGCGCCGCTCAACGCACTGCCGGCTCCGCGGGAGGCGCCGGACCATTCGGATTCCATTGAAAACGACGTCGTTTCGTTGCGACGATCCACGTTTGCTCCTCTGTTCAAGGATTGCGTTTTTTTGCCGGTCCCCTTGCGATCCGCACGGCCCCGTTGGGCGCCGCATATAGCCCGACCGCATGCTGAGCCGTCAACCATTACCCGTTTGTTAACGATGTGCTTAAGCTTTGCCGCGCGCGGGTTTTCCTCCTTCGGGATGCGTCAATCGGCGCACTGCAATTAACGGACCGCCTAAAAAACGCGGCACGCGCCCCGTTTTGGGGCGCGTGCCGATTCCCCGGCAATCATTGCCGGTTCAAAGCCGGACCAGCAGTCCTTCGGCAATCTTGCCGTGCAGCCAGCCGACGAATCTCGCCAGGTGCAGCACCAGGAAGAACAGCAGGATGCCGACAAACGCGAGCAGCAAGAGGCCCGGCGCGGTGTGGAACAGGTGCTCGAGCCATGGCACGTCCGGAATCTGCACATGGCTCTGGTTGGTGGCCAGCGAATAGATCGAACCGCCGGCGATGCCGAGGGACACGGCCAGTCCCGTGACGCCCAGCGTGAAATAGACGATGCCGAGCGGCAGCATCAGGATGAGGTACAGCATCGAAGTCCAGGTGCGCAGGTCGCCCAGCATCTCCTTGATGCGGGGCCAGATCTTCTCGTCCGTGGAAGTGCTCGGCAGGCGGCGCGGCATGCGCACGCCCAAGAGGCTTTCGACGATGCGCCCTTCGACATGGCTCAACATGCGGAACGAGACCAGGAAGACGAGGGCGAGGGGAATGCCGATGATCAGCACCGAGGTGCCGGCCGTGATCGAGATGCCGACCACCGTCCAGACGAAATAAAAGATGCCGGTGATCAGCGACAGCAGCATGTAAAGCAGGGCGCCGTAGGTGCGCATATCGGAAATGACGTTGAAGAAGCCGCGGCGGCGGGATTCGCCGTCTTCGTTCTGCTTCGGGAAAGGGGTGGATATCGTGGCTTCCATATCGCGATACTCCTCTGCGATTTCCTGGGGCGACCCGTAGGTTTCCACGACGGACGCCATGACCGCGGCTTCCTCCATTTCGGGGTTTTGCGCGATCTCCATGTTGAGATGCTCCTCGCAATCGGCGAGAGCGTCGGCGATCAGGCCCGGCGGGGCGCCCTTCAGCGCGCGCCGCAGTTCCGCGAGATAGGCGCGGACGGTTTCAGGCGGTTGGACGATATTCATTTCCCGTCCCTCCGGGGGTGATACCGGCCTTCAAGGCGTCATCGACGAACTCGCGCATGTCGCGCCAGGCGAACTGCCATTCGGCCAGGGCGCGGCGGCCGTCGTCGGTGATGTTGTAGTAGCGCCGCGGCGGGCCGAAGGCAGAGGCTTCCACCCGGCTCTCCAGCAGCCCCAGTGCGTTGAGCGAGCGCAGCACGGGATAGATCGCCCCCTGCTTGAAGATCAGCCCGCCTTCGCCCTCGGCCTTCACGGCTTTGGCGATTTCGTACCCGTACATTTCCCGTCCGGCGCGTGCGAGCACGGCCAGCAGGACGAGCGATGAGAGCCCGGCCATCAGTTCCTTACGGAATTTGCGCGTGAATTGGGATTCTTCCGTCACAGCACCGCGCGTTCCTTCCGCCCTCCAAAACTATTACGAAGTTCTATCTAGCACTAACTTCACAATATGCAAGTCCCAAGTAGTGGGGACTT
>Ga0187810_10000033_pt1 | contig 63157 bp, 64 predicted proteins | sample NC_wetland_sal_i_9_FD_132963 | JGI IMG/M metagenome (GOLD analysis project Ga0187810, IMG submission 132963) | Wetland sediment microbial communities from Neuse River Estuary, North Carolina, USA - ASW_5 | ecosystem: Environmental > Aquatic > Freshwater > Wetlands > Sediment | place: USA: North...
AACGCCACGCTGCAATATTCGCGCGGCTGCCCCTTCACCTGCGAATTCTGCGACATCATCGTGATGTTCGGGCGCAAGCCGCGCATGAAATCCCCCGAGCAGATCGGCCGCGAGATGGACGCGCTGAAAGTGCTGGGCGCCACCAGCATCTTCTTCGTCGACGACAACATGATCGGCAACAAGAAGGAGGCCAAGAAGCTGCTCTCCTTCATCGCCGGTTACCAGCGCGCCAACGGCCGGCCCTTCTCCTTCGGCACCGAGGTCTCCATCAACCTCTCCCAGGACGAGGAACTGATGGCGCTGATGCGCGAAGCCAATTTCAACTGGGTGTTCATCGGCATCGAATCCCCCGATCCGGCCTCCCTCAAGGAAACCGGCAAGACGCAGAATCTGCGCGAGGACCTGCTGGTCAGCGTGCGGCGGCTTTATGCCCGCGGCATCGAGGTGCTGGCGGGCTTCATCATCGGCTTCGACAACGACACGCCCGACAGCTTCGAGCAGCAATACCGCTTCATCCGCGCCTCGGGCATCCAGACGGCGATGATCGGGCTGCTGGCGGCGATGCCCAAGACCCCGCTTTACGAGCGCCTCAAGCGCGAGGGACGGCTGCGCGAGATCGACGACGAAAGCGACAACACCCGCACCCGCTCCAACGTCGTCCACAAGACCATGAGCGACGAGACCATCTCGCGGCTCTATGCCGACATCTACCGCCGGCTTCTCACCGACGAAGGCATCGCCGCGCGCATCCGCAACAAGCTGCGCTATTTCGGCAAGAGCGGCTATCGCGGCGGCTACAGCCTCGAGGAAACCTTGGGCCTGGTCGGCCGCCTGATCACCAAGGGCATCCTGCCGGGCGGGCCGAAACGGCTGTGGCACTTCCTGCGCTCCTTCCCCTACCGGCGCCCCTCGCTGGTCCCCACCATGCTCGCCGACTGGATCGCCGGGCTGTCGATGAGGGCCTTCGCCCGCGACCGTCTGTGGAACCTGGCGCCCGACCTGCAATTGCTGGATTCGGTGCAGACGGCCGTCGAGCGCCTGTTGCGCCAGGGCAAAGTCTGGGTGACGCGCCAGGCCGCCGCCGTGCCCGATGTCCGGATCGGGCTGGACGGCGTCTTCAACCGGCGCTTCTTCCGCAAGGCGGCACCCGAATTGCGCCGCCTCTTGGAGCAGTCGCGCTCGCGCTTGACGCTGACGCTGGACGGCATGCCGGGCGAATACCGCGCCCAGCTCGCCAAGCTGTTGAAGCGGCTGTCGCGCTACGGCGACCGGGTGTGCCTGGAACTGAGCGAGGCCACCCGCGAGCGCCTGGGGCTCGACCTGTCCGCCTTCCACCTGAAGCTCCTGCCGGCGGCTTAAACCCGGAAGGTGAAGACGGGCGTCCTTGGCGGATGGTGAGAACGGCTATCAAGCCGTGCGACCATTGTTGTCTTTGTCGCGGCGGCGGCACGACTTATCCTGTTTCCTCCGCGGGAAACCGCAACCGGATTGCCTTCGGGGGGAGGAACCGAACATGAAAGACCGTATCGACCGCCGTTCGATCATCAAGGTCGCGTTGCCGGCCCTGGCGGTGCTGGGGCTGGGGGTAAGCGCCGCCACGCCGGCGCGCGCCGACTGCTTCGGCTCCTGCCATGCCAGCTGCGCCGACGACTGCGTCGAAAGCTGCAAGGGCGATTGCATGGGCGACTGCAAGAGCGCCTGCGGCGGCTGCGACACCACTTGCACCGGCACCAGCAAGAGCTGATCTCTTCCGCTTACCTGCGTTCCGATCCGTCGAACCACGGGAGGCCGTGATGGCTTTGCGATTCGCCTTTGCCGCTGCGTTGTTCGCCGCCGCTCTGCTCGTGCCCGCCGAGGCCGACATGGGACAAATCCATGTCAGCCTGGAAGGGGCCGAGGTCGGCGAAAGCGCCCAGAAGGCCGTCATCCTGCACAACGGCAAAGCGGAAGTGCTGATCCTGGGCACCGAACTGCACGCCGGCAAGAAGACGGTGGTGGTGCGCTTCATCCCCTTCCCCGCCGAGCCCGAGGCCAGGCTGGCGCCCGCCGGCGTCTTCGACCGCCTGGGCGGACTGCTCAGCAAATACCGGCTGCAATACGTCTATACCTTCCATTCCAAAGGCGGGCCGCCGGAGGTGAAAACGCAAGGCGTCGAAGTTACCCATAGCGAAAGGCTGGGCGCGCACGACATGACCGTGTTCCGCGTGCACGACGCGGCCAGGTTCCGCGCCTGGGTGAGCGCCTATTTCCGCAAGAAGAACCTGCCCGCGCTCCGGCATTACGACGTGGCGGAGAAGATCGTTTCCCAATACGTCGCCCGCGGCATCGACTGGTTCGTGCTGGATGCGGTGGAACTGGGGCCCGAAACGCGCTTCGTCGATCCGGTGGCCTATCGCTTCCAGTCGGCTTCGCTGTATTACCCGCTGCTCACCTCGAACAGCTTCGGCGGCACGGGCGAGATCGAACTCTACATTGTGGCGCCCGCCACGCTGTGCGCCCCGGGCTCCAACATCTTCATGCAGGAAGGCGACAAGGCGGTCGATGCCGCAGGCCGCAGCGGCGGCGAATGCCTGGGGCTGGCCAACCTCAAGGCCAGCACCTCGGCCCTGCTGGTGCCCGCCGAGCACGATCTGGAAGCGATCTGGCCCGAGGCGCCCGCCTTCTTCGCCGGCAGACCGGTGTTCCTGCAGGCCATGCGCTACAGCGGCGCCTATCGCTTCGACAAGGACGTGATGCTGCCCATGCCCGCGGGCGTGGCCAAGGCGCTCGGCGCGCCCGAAGCGTCCGAGGGCAATCCCTGGAACATGGGGGCGATGCTGGCGCCGCAGGAACAGGCGGCCTGCCGCAAAGTACCCGACCGCGGCCCCTGCAAAGGCCTGTTCGAGAAATTCACCTTCGACAGGCAAACGGGGAGCTGCAAGAGCTTCATCTGGGGCGGCTGCCGGGGCGAAGTGCCCTTCGAGACGCGCGAAGACTGCGAGAAAACCTGCCTGCCGGGCAAGTGAAACGGCGGCTTTCCTATCCTTAACGCGGCCCTGTCTTGAATCCGCCCAAAAGATGGGCGAGGAAGCGGCACTGTTGGGGTATCGCGATGAACCGCCGGTCTCGGCAAGCGTTTCTGCGCGGAGTGGCCGGCTGGTTCTCCGAACACCGCAGGCTGCTTCTTAAAATCTGCGTCTGGCTGGTGGGCGCGGCGGCGGTGCCGCTGCTGATCCTGTTCATCCTGCCCACCTTCCTGGCGCTGATCGCCCCGCCGCTCGATCTCAGCCAAGACCTTTACGCCGTCAACCGGCCGGTGGCCTTCACCTTCCTGGACGCCAAGGGCGAAGTGGCGGGACGGCGCGGCGCGGCGGTGGGCGACCGCCTGGCACTGGAGCAGATGCCCTCTTATCTGCCGGCCGCCTTCATCGCCATGGAGGACCGGCGTTTCTATTCGCACCATGCCATCGATCCGCGCGGCATCCTGCGCGCGCTGCTCGCCAACCTGCATGCCGGGCATGTGGTGGCGGGCGGTTCCACCATCACCGAGCAGACGGCGAAAATCCTCTTCACCAACCAGGAACGCACCGTCAGCCGCCGCTGGAAGGCGCTGAGGGACGCCGCCGTGCTGGAGAAGTCGCTGTCCAAGAAGCAGATCCTGGAGCTCTACCTCAACCGCATCTATCTGGGTTCCGGCGCTTACGGCGTGGACGGCGCGGCACGGGTCTATTTCGGCAAATCGGCGCGCGACGTCACCTTGGCCGAAGCGGCCATGCTGGCGACGCTGACGCGGGCGCCCTCGGTGTTCTCGCCCAGGCGCGACCTGGCCGCCGCGCAGGAACGCGCCGACATGGTGCTCGACAAGATGGTGGAGACCGGCGCCATCTCCCAGCGCCAGGCCGACGCGGCGCGCAATCATCCCGCCGCGGTGGTCGATCGCACCACCACCGATGCGCGCAACTATTACCTCGACACCGCGCGCGACGAAGCGATGCGGCTGGCCTCGCAAGGCGGGCGCGAGCTTTCCGGCGACATGATCGTACACACCATGCTCGAACCCAGACTGCTGGAAGCGGCACGGATAGCGGCGGTGAAGGTGGTCGAGAGCAAGGAAGGCAAGCGCGCCCGCGCCTCGGAAGCGGCGGTGGTGGTGATGAAACCGGACGGCGCCGTGGCGGCCTTGATCGGCGGCGTCGATTACGCCGAATCGACCTTCAACCGCGCCATCCAGGCCCATCGCCAGCCGGGCTCGGCTTTCAAGCCCTTCGTCTATCTGGCGGCGCTGGAAGCGGGCCACACGCCGGGGGAACCGCAGACCGACGAACCGGTCGACATCAACGGCTGGACCCCCACCAATTTCGGCGGCCGCAGCTACGGCACCATCATGCTGTCGGATGCGCTGGCCCATTCGGTCAACACCATCACCGCCAACCTGGCGCAGGACGTCGGCATCGACGCGGTGGTGGAGGCGGCGCGGCGCTGCGGCATCGCCTCCAAGCTGGCGCTCAACGCCTCGCTGGCGCTGGGCACCAGCGAAGTGACGCCGCTGGAACTGACCTCGGCCTATGCCGTGTTCGCCTCCGGCGGCTTCAAGGTGCAGCCCTACTTCGTCACCGAAGTGGACGGCCCCGACGGGCGGGTGCTGTATAAGCGCAAGCCCCCCGCGCCCGAACGGGTGATCGCCCAGCACGTCAACCGCGACCTCACCGCCATGCTCTATGCCGTGGTGACCGGCGGCACGGGGATGGGCGCGGCGCTGTGGGATCACGAAGCCGCCGGCAAGACCGGCACCACCCAGGATTATCACGACGCCTGGTTCGTCGGCTTCACCGCCGATTACGTCGCCGGCGTCTGGGTGGGCAACGACGACGCCAAGCCGATGCGCGGGGTGACGGGCGGCAGCCTGCCGGCGCAGATCTGGAAAGAGGTGATGCGGGCGGCCGAAAAGAATCTGCCGGCCAGAGCGCTCGACCGTTCGCCGCCGGCGGTTCCCGAGGCGGAAGAGGTGCCGGAATCCTCCGGCATGACCATGGCGCCCACCGACGACGAAGCGGCGCAGGCCCCGAACGTGCCGCCGGCGGAACAGTCCCAGCACAAGCACAGCAAGATCGGCCAGTTCTTCAACTGGCTGTTCGGCGGCGACGACGAACAGCCCGCCAAAACCCCGCCGCCCAAGACACAGCCCCCCGAAAACAACAACGACGGGAACTGAGCGCAGCGGGTAACGGTTGCGCAGGCCGCCGCGGCGAATGCGCTTGCGAAATAGTTTCATTTAAACATGAAATTTTGCGCGTGCGGCAATCCGTCATTTCGTATGCATGATTGGGTGCGGTAGATTTCCTTAAAGATGTATACAGAATACATCTTTAACCGAGGGAGACCCGAACGTGTTCTGCTATCAATGTGAACAGACTCAATTCGACAACGGCATTCACGGCTGCTTCGGCAGCAAAGGCGCCTGCGGCAAGGACGCGCCCACCTCTGATTTGCAGGACGTGCTGCTCCATCTCTGCAAGGGCATCGCCCAATATGCGGTCAAGGCCCGCGCCCTCGGCGCCGCCGACATCGAAGCCGACCGTTTTCTCTTGTTCGCGGTCTTCACCACCTTGACCAACGTCAATTTCGACGCCGGCAAGTTCGTCGCCTGGATCGGCGAAGCGGCCGAAATGCGCGCCCGCCTCAAGGCGCTGTACGAGAACGCCGCGCGCGCCAAAGGCGCGACGCCGGAGGTCTTGAGCGGTCCCGCCGCTTTCGTTCCCGCCGCGGACCAGGCCGGACTCTTGGCCCAGGCCGCGGCTGCGGGCGTCAAATACGGCGTCGAGAAGCTGGGCGAGGACGCCATCGGCTTGCGCGCGCTGCTGCTTTATGCCGTCAAAGGTGCGGCGGCCTACGGCCATCATGCCGCCGTCCTGGGCGAGGAACGCGACGCGGTGTTCGCCGGCATCGAGCGGGCGCTCGCCGTGCTGGCGACCGAAACGGGCGATCTCGGCGCGCTGCTGGAAGAGGTGCTGGAACTCGGGCGGGTGAATTTCGCCGCCATGGAAGCGCTCGATGCCGGCAATACCGGAACCTTCGGCATTCCCGAACCGACCGAGGTGCGCATCACGCCGGTCGAAGGCAAGGCCATCCTGGTCTCGGGCCACGATCTGAAGGACCTGCTGGTTCTGCTGCAGGCGACCGAGGGCAAGGGCATCAACATCTATACCCATGGCGAGATGCTGCCCGGCCACGCCTATCCCAAGCTGAAGGCCTTCCCGCATTTCAAGGGCAATTACGGCGGCGCCTGGCAGGACCAGCAATTCGAATTCGCCGAATTTCCCGGGCCGGTGGTGCTGACCTCCAACTGCCTGATCAAGCCGCAGAAGACATACAGCGAGCGGCTGTGGACGCTGGGCCCGGTCGGCTGGCCCGGCATCCGCCACATCGACGGCCACGATTTCACGCCCATCGTCGAACAGGCCTTGGCGCTGCCCGGCTTTGCCGAAGACGGGCCGGCGCAATTCATCACCGTCGGCTTCGGCCGCCACAGCGTGCTGGCCGCGGCCGACACGGTGATCGCGGCGGTGAAAAGCGGCGCCATCAAGCATTTCTTCCTGGTGGGCGGCTGCGACGGCGCCAAATCGGGGCGCAACTATTTCACCGACTTCGCCGACAAGGCGCCCAAGGACACGGTGATCCTGACGCTGGGCTGCGGCAAATACCGCTTCAACAAGCACGATTTCGGCAGCATCGGCGGGCTGCCGCGGCTCTTGGACATGGGCCAGTGCAACGACGCCTATTCCGCCCTGATCGTCGCCACCAAGCTGGCGGAAGCCTTCGGCTGCGGCGTCAACGAGCTGCCCCTCTCGCTGATCGTGTCGTGGTTCGAGCAGAAGGCCGCGGCCATCCTCTGCACGCTGCTGGCGCTGGGCGTGCGCCACATCAAGCTCGGCCCCACCTTGCCCGCCTTCCTCACCCCCGCGCTGGTCGGCGTGCTGGTGGAGAAGTTCGGCATCGCTCCCGTGGGGGACGCCGAGGCCGACATCGCCGCCTGCCTCAAGCGCGTCGCCTGAGCCAAACGGGAAAACGGAAAAGCCGCCGGGCCGCTTGGTCCGGCGGTACTTTTTTGCGGCCGAAAATGCTGATGCATTTTCGGCGCCCTCCATCGCCGGCGGGGCGCATCCGCGCCCCTTGGCTCCCGCCGCATACGCGGCGCGGCCGCAGTCGCGGCCGTTACCCGCGGCCAAACACGGCCGCTTGTATTATTCCTTGCTCAGTGTCAGGGCGGCGTTGGCGGCCAGGATGTAGACCGCCGCGGTATCGATCACGTATTCGTTCTCGTACCAGAGGAAGGGCCAGTCCTGCTTCAGTTCGGGGAAATCCGGCTTGACGATGAGCACGCCGGGCACCAGGCCGCCGGGAATGAAGCTGTAATCGGCGCGGTTGTTGCCGTAGGCGATCAGCTTCGATTGCGTGCCCACCGCCGAGACCAGCGACAGAGCGTTGGCCGGATGGCGGCCGAGCAGGTAATCGAAGGCGTCAAGGGTGCGATCGATCCCCACCAGGTCCGGGAAAGCCTGGTGGAAGACGTAGCTCTGCACGGCGAAATCGGCGACGAAATGCGCGCCCGCCCAGGTGCCCAGGCCGATCGGCACGCCGAAGGGATTCTTCGTCAGCTCCGCTTCCAGCCCCGGCAGCACGGCCTTGGTCATGTCGTGCAGCGCGGTGCGGAACGCGCCGTCCATGTAAGGCAGGGCGCGCACCGCCTGCCAGCCGGCGAAGAGGAAGTTCTCGCGGATGGCGGGCAGCAGCGCCTTCAGATGCGCCGCGTAAGGGGCGGCGCCTTTGCTGGCCAGCACCAGTTCCACCGTGGCGACGATTTCCTGCAGCTTGGGATCGCCGCCGGTGGTGTTGAAGGTGCCGAAGACGACGGGCGTCGATTTCTGCTCCGTATCGTACATGGCAACGGCAGCGGCGAAAGCCTGAGCGGCCAGCGCCGGATCGCTGTCCTTCAGCACGCGCGAGGCGGCGGCCAGGGCCGCGGCGCTGACGTAGTTCTGCGCCGTGGTGTGGGCGGTGAAGGCCCAGCGGTCGTCGGGCACGCCCGAATGCACGCCGTCATTCTGCAACGGGCCCATGGCGGGGTCGTAGATCATGCGGTCGGTCTTGGAGCCGGCATCGCCCAGATGGGTGTATTCCTGCAGCGTCGGCGCGATGATGCCGGAGATCGCGTGGCCGAACACCTTGTACTGCGCCAGGAGCTGGATGGTGCCGTGCTCGACCTGCTCCAGCACGTCGGGCACGCCGTCGGGCTTGCGCATCTGCACCGAACGGGCGGCCTCGTCGACGCTCAGATTGTCCCAGTCGAGGCCGAAATTCTCGCGCGCCATGGCCAGCGCCATCACCACCTGCGCCTGGCTCTGGGTGCGGATGTCGAAATCGCCGGCGTCGAACCAGCCCCCGACATTGAGGCCCGGGATATGCGCCCCCGCCGGATAGGGCGAATCGAGGTTGGGGCCCATGGCATAGCCGTCGAAATGGACGTGATCGGGCGGGGCCTGGCGGGCGTCGTCGAGATGGGACGGACCGTGCCAGACGCGGTAATCTTCGCGCACCTGGACGTGGTCCATCTGCTCCGCCAGATAGGTGTCGAGCGTTGCCTGCCAGCTATGGGCATAGGCGTCGGCGGCGATGCGGAACGGCGTGGTCGTGTGCCCGGCATAGGAAATCGCGTAAAGCCCGGGCTGCTTCAGGACCGAGAAATCGAAGCGGGCGTAGGTGTAGCGCAGCCATTTGCCCCAAGGCTTGATCTTGCCCTGGAAGGCGACGCGGGTTTTGCCGTCGGCGCCGATCCGGACCACGCTTGCCGTGGCCGGGGCCTTGAAGTGCGGGTCCAGTTCCAGGATCGCCACCTTCTTGCGGCCGGGCGTGTAGCCGAGCTGGTTGAAGGAAACCACCGGCTGGCGCACCCAATGCGGGATCACATGCGGGCGCACATGCCAGACCAGCACCTTGCCCGTAACGCCCGCCGGGAGCAGCGAGCGCACCACGAACCAGCCGTTCTGCGCCCGGTTGCGCGCATCGTAGAGCAGCAGCGGGGCGTTGTCGGAAACGATGGTCACGGCGGTCAGCTTGTCTTCCGGCGCCAGCACGATGGAACGGCCCGAGGCCAGCGGCTTGGGATCGCCCGAACCGTCGCTTGCCATGGGCCCGTCGGGATGGCGAGGGAAAATCCCCGTGCCGTCGCCCATGATATAAGTCTTGCCGAAATAGGCGCTGGGCAGGAAATCGAGGTTGAAACCGGCCTTATCCACGAGGTCCGGCGGCAAGGGTTTGTCGAGGATCACCGCCACGCGGAAGCCGCTGCCTTCGGCCGTGACTTCGAGCCTGTAGGCGAAATGGATATCGTCGTAGCCGGAGGAGACGATCAGCTGGTTGGGGGCTGCGCCGCGCTTGCGCGACACCAGGGCGGGCACCGGGTCCCATTGTTCGGGCGTGGGCGACAGGCGCACTTCGCCGTCGGTGGCGATGCGCTCGCCATGCAGCACGATCTGGATGCCGGCGTTCTTCTCGTCATGGAAGACGGGATGGAACAGGTTCTGGTGCACGATGACCGAAAGGCCCTGCATCTCCAAGGTGTCGTTGGGACCGAGCCTCAAACCTGCCGCCGGGCAAGGCTGCAGAAACCCAAGCGCCGCAACGAGCCAGACGATCCTGCGCAAGGTGTCCTCCGTGGGAACAGGGCCGCCGCTTGTATGGCGCGAAGCACGGGCGGCGGCAAGTTAAGGAGAAGCCCTTCACGCAAGCTTGACCCCTGGCGCGCATCCGCCGCAGATTCGGCCCGGGAGACCCGGTCATGAAACGAATTTTCCTGTTCATAGCGTTGGTGTTTACTGTGGCCGCGCCACAGGCAGTGGCCGCGCCTGCCGCAGCAGCACAGCGCATCGTCTTCGTCACCGATTGGAAGGCGCAGGCCGAGCATGGCGGCTTCTATGAAGCCCTGGCGCTGGGGCTTTACCGCGCGCACGGGCTCGACGTGGTCATCCGCGAAGGCGGGCCGAGCGTGAACGTGCCTCAGCTCATCGCCGGGGGCGCCGCCGATTTCGGCATCGGCTCGAACAATTTCGTGGCGCTGAACCTGGTGAAAAGCGGCGTGCCGGTGCGCGCGGTGATGGCGGTGTTCCAGAAGGACCCGGCCGTCTTGATGACCCATCCGCGCCCCGACGTGAAATCGCTGGCCGCGATGAAGGGCAAGCCCATCATGCTGGGCGATGCGGCGACGGTCACCATCTGGCCCTGGCTGAAGGCGCGCTACGGCTATTCGGACAGCCAAATCCGCAAATACACCTTCAATTTGCAGCCCTTCCTGGTCGATCCGAACGCCATCCAGGAAGGCTATCTCACCAGCGAGCCTTATTCGGTGGAGCGTGCAGCGCATTTCAAGCCGCAGGTCTTCCTCTTGGCCGACAACGGCTATGGCGGCTACGCCAATCTGGTGCTGGTGCCGCAGCGCTGGATCGACAGCCGCCGCGCGGCGGTGGCGGCTTTCGTCGCCGCCACGCAGGAAGGCTGGCGGCGCTATTTGTACGGCGACCCCGGGCCGGGCAACGCTCTCATCCGGCGCGACAATCCGGACATGCCGGGCGACGTCATCGCCCAGGCCGTCGCCAAGATGAAAAGTTACGGCCTGGCGGGAGCGGCGGAGAACATCGGCGCCATGCGTGAAGCGCGCTGGAAGGACTTCTTCGTCACCATGAGCGGATTGGGTCTTTATCCCAAGACGCTCGATTACCGCAAAGCGTATGATCTGTCCTTCGTGAAAAGCGGAAAGTCACCCGGCAGATGAACTCGGATGATGTCGCATGAAGAGATTTGTTCGAGACATTAAGGAGATGAGTCCTTCATCACCTGGATGGCCCGCACTAGGCGGGCCATGACAATTATGGTTGGGCAACCGCTTCTTTCTCTTCGCGGCATCGGCAAGGCCTTCGGCAAGAACGCGGCGGTGCTCGAAGGCGTGACGCTGGACGTCGAGAAGGGCGAATTCCTGACGCTGGTGGGGCCCTCGGGCTGCGGCAAGTCCACCTTGCTGCGCCTGATCGCGGGGCTGATCGCGCCGAGTGCCGGCACGCTGTCCTTTCCGGCGGGACGGCCCGAGATCGCCTTCGTCTTCCAGGAACCCACCTTGATGCCCTGGGCCACGGCGGCGGCCAATGCCCGTCTGGCGCTCGACCTGGAAGGGGTGAAGCGCGGCGAAGCCGAAGCGCGCGCACGGGCGGCGCTGCAACGCGTCGGGCTGGACGGCGTGGCGGCCTATCCGCGCCAGCTTTCCGGCGGCATGAAGATGCGCGTCTCCATCGCCCGTGCCATGGCGGTTCGCCCCCAGCTGCTGCTGATGGACGAGCCTTTCGCGGCCCTCGACGAACCTTCGCGCCAGGCGCTCAACGACGATCTGCTGACGCTGTGGCGCGAAGACGGCATGACCGTCGTCTTCGTCACCCATTCGCTTTACGAAAGCGCCTATCTTTCCACCCGCGTGGCGGTGATGGCGCCCGGCCGCATCGCCGCCCTGCTGCCGCAGAACCCGCCTGCGCAACGCGACGAAAGCTGGCGGCTGACGGCCGAATTCGCCGCGGCGGCGGGGCGCATTTCCGCCGCGCTGAAAGGCAAGCCATGAAGGCGCTGCGATACAGTCTTCCCCTGGCGCTCGGCCTCGCGGTGCTGCTTGCCTGGCAGATCGCGGTGCGCGAAGCCCGGCTGCCGGTCTATCTGCTGCCGGCCCCGAGCGACATCTGGGCCGCTTTCCTCGCCGACTTTCCGAGCTTGATGGCCTCGCTTTTCGCCACCTTGAAGGTGACGGCGGCGGCCTTCCTGCTGGCGCTGGTGTTGGGCGTCATGCTGGCGGTCGCTTTCAGCCAGAGCCGCATCGTGGAGAACGCGCTTTATCCTTATGCCGTGGTGATGCAGGTGACGCCGGTGGTGGCGATCGCGCCGCTGATCCTGATCTGGGTGGGCTACGACCGCATCGAACTGGCGCTGGTCCTGATCGCCTTCCTGGTGGCCTTCTTCCCCATTCTTTCCAACACCACGCTGGGGCTGAAATCGGCGGATCACAACCTGATCGACCTGTTCCGGCTCTATGGCGCCAATCGTTGGCAAATCTTGTGGCGGCTGCAACTGCCCGGGGCGCTGCCCCACATCCTGGGCGCCGCCAAGATCGCCGGCGGGCTGGCGCTGATCGGCGCGGTGGTGGCCGAATTCGTCGCCGGCTCCGGCACCGCCACCGGGCTGGCCTGGCGCATCATCGAGGCCGGCAACCGGCTGGAGATCGCCAAGATGTTCGCCTGCTTGGCCTTGCTGGCGCTGCTGGGCATCGCCATCTTCGCCCTGCTTTCCGCGCTGGAATACGCGCTGCTGCGCCAATGGCATGAGAGCGCGCTGGAGAAGCAGGATTGAATCTTCCGGCCGTTTTCGAAATAAGTTTTTGATGTAAATGTGTATTTATATTATACAATAATTTTGTGCAGTAAAAAAATATATACATATTGTATGTGTAAAGTCTTGATTCAGACGCGCGAACATGTGATTTCTGCTCCATGGCACAGATGCTCACCGCCAACCGGCTGATCGACGGCTGCGTGCTTTACTGGCGCGGCGCGGATTGGTCCGAGGATTTTGCCGAAGGCGCGGTCTTCGGCGGCGATGCCGAAGCCAAGGCGGCGCTGCGGGCGGCGCAGCCTTTCGTGGCCGGAAACGTCGTCGTCAATCCCTATCTCTTCGAGCTCAAGGACGGCCGCCCGCTGAAAGAGCGCGAATGGATCCGCGCGCTCGGGCCCAGCGTGCGCCCCGATCTGGGCAAGCAGGCGGACAACCCCCCATCCGGCTTCGCCCGGCGGGCGGCGCCGGACAAGCCCGCCGTGGAAAGAGACGACGATGTATCGATATGACGAATTCGATGCCGCGTTCGTGCGCGAGCGGGTGGAGCAGTTCCGCCATCAGGTGGAACGCCGCCTGAAAGGCGAACTCTCGGAAGACCAGTTCAAGCCCTTCCGGCTGATGAACGGGCTTTACCTGCAACTGCACGCCTACATGCTGCGCGTGGCGGTGCCTTACGGCACGCTGTCGGCGCGGCAGCTGCGGCGGCTGGCGCACATCGCGCGCAAATACGACAAGGGCTACGGCCATTTCACCACCCGCCAGAACATCCAGTTCAACTGGCCCAGGCTGAAGGACGTGCCCGACATTTTGGCGGAACTGGCCACGGTGGAAATGCACGCCATCCAGACCAGCGGCAACGTCATCCGCAACGTCACCGCCGATCATTTCGCCGGCGCGGCCGCAGGCGAAGTGGAAGACCCCCGCCCGGTGGCCGAACTGATCCGGCAATGGTCGAGCCTGCATCCCGAATTCAGCTTCCTGCCACGCAAGTTCAAGATCGCGGTCAGCGGTTCGGCCGAGGATCGCGCGGCGCTGCGCTATCACGATCTCGCCGTGCAGATCGTGCGCAACGGCAAGGGCGAGACGGGTTATCGCGTGCTGGTCGGCGGCGGCATGGGGCGCACGCCTTATCTCGGCTATGTGCTCGGCGACTTCGTCGAGAAGCCCGATCTGCTGGCCTACCTGGAAGCGGTGCTGCGCGTCTATAACGCCGAGGGACGGCGCGACAATCTTTACAAGTCGCGCATCAAGATCCTGGCGCACACGCTGGGGCCCGACGAGATGCGCGAGCGCGTCTTGCGCGAGTTCCGCGAGATCAAGGCGGCAGGCACGCTGCAACTGGCCGAGGCCGAACGGGCGCGCATCGCCGCCTATTTCGCCCCGCCCGCTTTCGAGACGCTGCCGGACGAGATGCCGTCGGGCGATGCGGATTTTGCGGCCTGGGTGGCGACCAACACCCATCGCCACCGTATGCCGGGCTATGTTCTCGCCACCATTTCCTTGAAACCCATCGGCGGGGTGCCGGGCGATGTCAGCCACCAGCAGCTCGACGGGCTGGCTGGGCTGATGGACGAATTCGGCTTTGCGGAAATCCGCGCCAGCCACGAGCAGAACCTGGTGCTGCCGCATGTCCGCCGGAAGGACCTGCCCGCGCTGCATGCGCGGCTGCGGGAACTGGGGCTGGGCACCGCCAATGCCGGGCTTGCCAGCGACATCATCGCCTGCCCAGGGCTCGATTATTGCGACCTCGCCAATGCGCGCTCCATTCCGGTGGCGCAGAAGATCGCCGAACGCCTGGCGCCGCGGCAAAACGAGATCGGCGAACTCAAGATCAAGATTTCCGGCTGCATCAACGCCTGCGGCCATCACCATGCCGGGCATATCGGCATCCTGGGCGTCGACAAGAAAGGCGTGGAGTTCTACCAACTCCTGCTCGGCGGCTCGGCCGCCGAAGACGCTTCCATCGGCGAGATCATGGGCCCCGGTTTCGGCGAGCACGAAATCGCCGGGGCGGTGGAACGGGTGGTGGACGCGTATCTCAAGCTGCGCCGGGAGGGCGAACGCTTCCTCGACACCTATCGCCGCCTCGGCATGGAGCCGTTCAAGAACGTGGCCTATGGGGAAGAACTCCATGCCGCGCATTGAGGACAGATTGTCATCGCCCGCGAATGCGGGCGACCCAGGTGACGTTTGCACCCCCTTTCATGATCACGTCGGACTTCACCTGGATGGCCCGCAGTTGCGGGCCATGACAGGTTGGGTTGGGGTAATGCCATGACTCTCATCCATAACGGCCAAGTGGAGCAGGACATCTACAGCTTTGCCGCCGACGGCGCCGCGCTGCCGGACGGGCCGGTGATCGTCTCGCTGAGGCGCTTGCGGGCCGAGCGCGAGGCGCTGTTCGCCCGCGGCACGGCGCTGGGGGTGAAGCTCGCCGCCGACCAGTCGCCGGAAGCGCTGGGCGGCGATCTGGAGCGCCTGGCGCTGGTGGTGCTGGAATTCCCGCGCTTCCGCGACGGGCGGCCGTTTTCCTGGGCGCGGCTGTTGCGCAGCCGGCTGCGCTTCAGAGGCGAAATCCGCGCCGAAGGCGATTTCCTCTTCGACCAGCTCGCCTTCATGCTGCGGGTGGGGTTCGACGCTTTCGACCTGCCCCCCGCCATCACCCCGGACGCCTTCCGCCGGGCGGCGGGCGAGATCAGCCGGGTTTATCAGCCCGGCCCCGACGGACGGAAAACGATTGTTCAAGAACGGCATAAGGGTTAGGCCGCCCGGCAAGAGCCTGCCGGCGGCGGCATGTTACGTTTTATTCAACCCGGCGACAGACGGAGAGACGGGCAGGGGCCGTTCAATCCGGCGAACACCTCCTCTGGAGTTACCCATGCCGTCAAGGACCATTCTTGCTTTCCTGGCTTCCGCCGCCTTCGCCGGTTCCGCCGCCCTGGCCCAGGACGCCCCGCCGCCGCCCGCCCCCATGTCCCACAGAATGCATATGAACAAGGAAGACATGGCCAAGTTTCATACCCAGTTCTGCACCGGCCTGTACGCCCGTGCCGTCGGCAAGATGAGCGAGCTGGAAGTCAAGCTGGCGCTCACCTCGCAGCAGAAGCCGCTGTTCGAACGCTGGAAGAACGTGCGCCTCGGCAGCGTCAAGGAGCACAGCGAAAAGTGCGCCACCATGCAGTTCCCCGGCCGCAACGCTTCCATCATGGACGGCGTGAAGCTGAAAACCGAAATGCTGGAAGCGCGGCTTGCCGATCTCAAAGCCGAGACCCCCAGCTTGCAAGCGCTGGTCAATTCGCTCGACAAAGACCAGCAGCAGATTCTGAAGCGTGCCGCCATGCAGGTGCGGCACGAACGGCAGGAATTCATGCAGCGCATGCACGGCATGAAAGACCGTTTCCGCATGTCCCACATGGACGGCGCCACGCCGCCGGAACCCCCGCCGCAGCCGTAATCCGTTTCCCCCGCGTGCCCCGGGCGCGCGGGGGATGAAGAACCCCAGGCGATGGCTTCACGCCTTTTGGCACCCGCTCGAGCAGCCCCCCTATTCGAGCCTGAAGCATCGCCTGGGCCCCGCTCTCCGGAACGGCACTTGACCCCCACCCAAGCCTGCCCCATGTAACGGCCGTGTTCTTGGGGGCGCGCCGATGACGCCGTCCGACTACCCGCGCTTTGCCACCTTCGAGCAAGCCATCGCCGCGCTGCAACCGGTCGAGCCCGTCTATTGCCTGCACCCCGAGAAGTTCAAGACGGCGGCGCAGCGTTTTCTCGACGGTTTCCCGGGCGACGCCATGTACGCCGTCAAGGCCAATCCGGCGCCGCAGGTGCTGGATCTGGTGTGGGCCTCGGGCATCCGCCATTTCGACACCGCCTCGCTGGGCGAAGTGACGACCATCAAGACGCGCTTCCCCGAGGCGAACTGCCATTTCATGTCGCCGCTACGCCTTCCCGGCCATGCCAGGACCGCCTTCGAGCGCTTCGGCGTCACCGATTACGTGGTCGATTGCGACGACGAGCTGGACAAGCTGGCGGCGGAGACGGGCGATCCCAAGCAGCTGCGCATCTTCGTGCGGCTGGCGGCGCAACTGGGCGGGGCGCTGCTCGAACTCTCTTCCAAATTCGGCACTGTGCCGGACGAAGGGGCGCGGCTGCTCAAGCGCATCGCCGCGCTGGGGGCGCAACCCTGCCTCACCTTCCATGTCGGCAGCCAGTGCCTGTCGCCCTTCTCCTATGCCCAGGCCATCGAGATCACCCGGCGCACCATCGACAAGGCGGGTATCCGCATCGGCGCGCTCGACATCGGCGGCGGCTTCCCCGGCCCCTATTCGAGCAACGACCTGCCGCCTTACCTTTGGTATTTCGACACCATCAAAGAGGCGCTGGCCACGCTGGAGCGCCCCGACCTGCCGATCTTGTGCGAACCGGGCCGCGCCCTGATCGCCGAAGGCCTGTCGCTGATCACCCAGGTGATCCTGCGCAAGGGCGACCGGCTTTATCTCAACGACGGCGTCTACGGCAGCTTCGACGAACTGACTTTGCCCGGCTTCGACGTCGATTATCCCAACCGCGTCTTCCGCTGCGGCGCCAAGGGTGCGGCGGCGCCGCTGCCCGGCGGGCTCAAGCCGTTCCGCGTCTACGGGCCGACCTGCGATACGCTGGACGTGCTGCCGCGGCCGCAGATGCTGCCGGAAGGCATCAAGGCCGGCGATTTCGTGGTGTTCGGCGCCATGGGCGCCTATACCGTGGCGGTGCGCACCTCCTTCAACGGCTTCTACCCCGATACCTGGGTGCAGGTGGGGAACTGAAGCGCTTCCCGAAAAGTGTGTAGCGGTTTTCGGATAAGAAGCGCGAAACGAACAACAGCCCGAATAAATCCTTAACGCCTGCCGCGCTAGATTGTCCCCAAAGGGGAGAGCGATGGCGGCGGCGAAAGAGCGGCTGGATCAACTGCTGAAGCTGGCGGCGGAGCAGCGCTGGGCGCTCTTGGCTTGCGAGCTGACCGATCTGGTGCTGGCCTGGCCGCAGGATTATCCCGGCGCCATGCAGGCGCCGGCGGAGGCGCTCCTGGAAGCGGCCTTGCGCCAGTCCGACCAGGCGACCCAGGCCGAACTGGCCGCGCGCATGAAGGGCCATCCCGAATTGCCGCTCCGCCTCTTGAACATCCTTTACCTCGCCGCGCCCGCGCCCTTGCGCCGCGAAATCCTGATGCGCAACGAACTGGACAAGGACGGCGAAACGGGCGAAGCCCCGGCCGATGCGAAAACCCTCCTGGCCGCGGCGCGCAACGGCACGCGCGATTTCGCCGCCGCGCTGGGGCGCAGCGCCGCCATTCCCCGCCGGACCGCCGAAGCGATCCTGAACGACGCCTCGGGCGAAGCGCTGGCCGTGTTGTGCCGCGGCAGCGGCATGGACCGGGCAACCTTCTCGGCCATCGCGCTGCTGCGCGGCGGCGACAAGCTGCCGCTCGGCGTCTTCGACAACGTGCCCGCTCGCGCCGCGGCGAAGCTGGTGCAGTTCTGGCGGACACACTCCGCAGAACCGGACACATCGCAGATCTGCGCGGCGGAATAAGCCTTACGTTTCCGCCTGCACGTCGGCGCGTTCGCGCGTCTTGGCGAAATGTACGCGGGGGAATTTCTCGACGACATAGCCCAGTTCCCACTGGCTTTTGGCCAGGAACACTGGGGCGCCGTCGCGGTCGGCGGCCATGCCGCCGCGGTTCGATTCGACGAACTTTTCGAGATCGGCCGCTTCGGCGCCGATCCAGCGGGCGGCATCGTAAGGCGCCGCTTCCAGCTCGGCCTCGAGGCCGTATTCGTCGTTGAGGCGGGCTTTCAAGACGTCGAGCTGCAAAGGTCCCACCACGCCCACGATCCAATAGGAACCGATGGCGGGCTTGAACACCTGGGTGACGCCTTCTTCGGCCAGCGAGGTCAGGGCGCGGGCCAGGTGCTTCTGCTTCATGGGATCGGTGAGGCGCACGCGGCGCAGGATTTCGGGGGCGAAGTTGGGGATGCCGGTGAAGACGATCTTGCCCGATTCCGACAGGGTGTCGCCCACCCGCAGCACGCCGTGGTTGGGAATGCCGATGATGTCGCCGGGATAGGCCTCGTCCACCGTCTCGCGCTGCTGGGCGAAGAACAGGATCGGGTTGTGCACGCCGATCACCTTCTGGGTGCCCGACTGGGTGAGCTTCATGTTGCGGCGGAAGCGGCCCGAGGCCAGCCGCACGAAGGCGACGCGGTCGCGATGGTTGGGGTCCATGTTGGCCTGGACCTTGAAGACGAAACCGGAGACTTCCTCGTCGGACGGCTCCACCAGGCGGCCCTTGGCGGCCTGGGGGCGCGGGCTGGGCGCGTTTTCGGCCAGGGCCGCCAACAGATCGTGCACCGCGAAATTCTTCAGCGCCGAGCCGAAGAAGACGGGGGTCAGATGGCCTTCGAGATAGGCTTGGCGCTCGAAGCGTTCGAGGCCGGCGCGCACCAGCTCCACCTCTTCGTACAGCTTCACCTTCTCGTCGAGGTCGAGGAACTCGGCCAGCGCATTGCCCTCCAGGCGCTCGGGGGCGCCGGGGCGGTCCCCGCTATAGACCAGGAAATCGTCCGCATAGAGATCGAACACGCCGCGAAAATTCAGGCCCTGCCCCGCCGGCCACGACATCGGCGCCACATGCAGCTGCAGCTGGTCGGCGATCTCGTCGATCAGCTCGAAGGGATCGCGCGCCTCGCGGTCCATCTTGTTGATGAAGGTCATGATCGGGATGTCGCGCAGGCGGCAGACCTCGAACAGCTTGCGCGTCTGGCTTTCGATGCCCTTGGCGGCGTCGATCACCATCACCGCGGAATCGGCGGCGGTCAGCGTGCGGTAAGTGTCTTCCGAGAAATCCTCGTGGCCGGGCGTGTCCAAGAGGTTGAAGATGGCCCCGCCGTATTCGAAGGTCATCACCGCGGAGGTCACCGAGATGCCGCGTTCCTGCTCGATCTTCATCCAGTCGGAACGGGCACGCCGCGCCTCGCCGCGCGCCTTGACGCGGCCGGCTTCGTGGATGGCGCCGCCGAGCAGAAGCAGATGCTCGGTCAGCGTGGTCTTGCCGGCGTCGGGGTGCGAGATGATGGCGAAAGTGCGCCGCCGCCGCGCTTGCGCGGCAACATCATCAGAGGTTCGGGCTTCTTGGGCGAGGGTCATGGCGGGGCGGGAATAGCAGACCCCGGGGAAAAGGCAAGAACGGGGCCGGAAGGCGCGTCCGCTTGGGCCCCGGTCAACGCAGATGCTTCATGGCGCCTTGAGGTGGAACGAATTCAGGAAGGTCTCGAGGCTGGCAACCTGCGCCGCCGAAGCGTTCTGCGTATGCATCGTCACCACGATATAGTCGCGCGGCATTGCCGTTCCGATGAAGACCACAATGCCGTTGCCGGCGAGGCTGTGATCGGGCGTGTCGTAGGAAAACGTCAGCGACGGATGGCCGTCCAGCGTGCCGGGACTCGAGGTGCCGAGCGATGCGTTCAGTCCCTTCACGAAATTGTCGCGCTGGATGGTCAGCACTTGCGTGCTGTCGAGCGTGACCGGCTCGACATAGGTCTCCACGGAAACAACCGTCGCGTAGACGCCTTGCTCCGCCGACATGAAGTCGACCGAATTCGAGATGAAATTGCCGGCGGCGTCCTTTTCGGCGCCTTGCGGGGCGCCGACCGTCGGTACCGACGGAAAATCGGCGGTGAAGGCGTATTCTTCCGACGTGAAGGGCGCCCCGAACGCCGCCGGGAAAACCAGCAGGATGACCGCGGCCGCCGTCCGTTTGAGCATGGAGCAAGCCTCCCATAACCCGGCTGCAGCATGGCAGAGTTCCGGCTTCCGTCATAGGGCCGGCCCGGCAGAAGGCAACCTTCTCGGCGTCGCGGCAACGGAGCCGTTACAGAATCTTCTCGTCCACGAAGGCGCGGCCCTGGCGGTCTTCGATCTCGACGATCCAGAGGTCGGGATCGAATTTGATCTGTTTCTCGAAATAGGCGGCGGCGCGCGCCTCGAGGCACCCTTCGCCCAGGGGCCGCGCCCAGACGCGCTCGCCCGCCCCCGCCACGGCCTGGGAGAGCACGGTGCAACTGCCGTCGAGGCGCGACAGTTTGAGGAACACGGCGCCCGCTTCCTCGTTGCCTTTTTTCACCACATAGGCCTGGGCGCCCGCCACCTCGGCGCGGCGGATCAGGGCGCGCACGAAAATCCCGGCCTTGAGGCGATGCGTCATGGCCGTTGTGTAACACGCGGCACGGAGCGCGAACAACGCCACCCCGGTTTTGCTTGCGAGCCCCGGATTCTGCGGGAATAGTACGCCGGGAACGGGAGAACGGGGATGGGCGCAGAGGCGCATAGCTACAATTTGGAATCCTTCGCCTTCATCGCCTCGCTGGCGACGCTGGTGCTCGTCTATGTCTTCATCATCTCCGAGAAGATAAACCGCGCCGTGGCGGCGCTGCTGGGCGCCTCGCTGCTGGTGGTGATGGGCGTCCTCAGCCAGGACGAGGCCATCGCGGCGGTCGATTTCAACACCGTCGGCTTTCTCACCGGCATGATGATCGTGGTGGGCGTGGCCCGGAAAAGCGGGCTGTTCGAATACATCGCCGTGCGCTCCTCGCAGATGGTGAAGGGCTCGCCCGCCGGAATTCTGGCGGCGCTGTCGCTGGTGACCGCCGTGCTCTCCGCCGGGCTCGACAACGTCACCACCGTGCTCTTGATCGTGCCGGTGACCATGTCGATCTGCGGCCGCCTCAAAGTGACGCCTTATCCCTTCCTTTTCGCCTTGATCGTGGCCAGCAACATCGGCGGCACGGCGACGCTGATCGGCGATCCCCCCAACATCCTGATCGGCTCGGCCACCCATCTCAGCTTCAACCAGTTCATCTGGAACCTGGCGCCGGTGGCGGTCGTCATCCTGCTGGCGCAGATGGTCCTCAACCACCTGATCTGGGGCATCCGGCTGCGCGCCCATCACGGCGAACGGGCCGTGCTGATGGCGCTCGACGCCGGCGAGGAAATCAAAAACCGGCGGATGTTCCGCTGGTCGTTGATCGTCATCGTCCTGATGCTTGCCGCCTTTGCCGTGGCGGAGATCGTACATTTGAAGGCGGCAACCATCGCCCTGTTCGGCGGGTCGATCATGCTGCTGATCGACAACATCCCCTTCAAGGCGCACCGCAAGCAGAACGAGAATATCCTGGGCGTGATGAAGGAGGTCGAGTGGATCACCATCTTCTTCTTCATCGGCCTGTTCGTCGTGGTGGGGGCGGTGGAACGCTCCGGCGTCATCGCCTGGCTGGCGGAGCAGCTCACCCATGCCACCGGCGGCGACCTCAAGCGGACCGCCATCGGCGTGTTGTGGCTGTCGGCCATCGCCTCGGCCATCATCGACAACATTCCCTTCGTGGCCACCATGATCCCGCTGCTCAAGGATATCGCCCATAACTTCGGCGGCCATGCCGCCATCGATCCGGTGTGGTGGTCGCTGGCGCTGGGGGCGTGCCTGGGCGGCAACGGCACGCTGATCGGCGCCAGCGCCAATCTGGTGGTGGCGGGCATGGCCGAGAAGGCCGGCGTCCGCTTCAGCTTCCTCAAATTCACGCTGCTGGGCTTTCCGATGATGCTGGGCAGCGTCGCCATCTGCCATTTCTATATCTTGTGGCGGTATTTCTAGAGCACGTTCCCTCTTCTTCGAGTCGGAAACGTGCTCTAGATTCCTTTGTTTGTCGCGCAATCCGGCGAAAACCGCTTCGCACTTTTCGGGATTGCGCTCAAGGGGGGATTCAGGCCGCCGCCTGATCCCGCACGCGCTCGCCCTTCTCGTCCACCGCCGCATGGGGCAGGCGCACGCGCACCGTGGTGCCAACGCCCAGCACCGATTCGATCACCGCCTCGCCGCCGTGCATCCCCGCCAGCGCCTTGACCAGCGAGAGGCCGAGGCCGGTGCCTTCCTTCTTCTTCACATGCTCGCCCTCGACCTGCTCGAAAGGCTGGCCGAGGCGGATGAGGTCTTTTTCGGGGATGCCGACGCCGGTGTCGCTGACGGCGATTTCGATGCCGCTGTCGCTGCGCAACGCGGCGATGACGACTTCGCCGCCGCGCGGGGTGAACTTGACGCCGTTGGACAACAGGTTGACCAGGATCTGCTTCACCGCACGCTGGTCGGCGAAGATCGACTGCGCCGGCGGCGGGATGGCCGTCCGCAGCGCCACCCCGGCGCGTTCGGCATGCAGCTTGACGAAACGCACCGCGGCCTCGGCCACGGCGGCAAGGTCGAACACCTCTTCCGAAAGCTCGAACTTGCCCGCCTCGATCTTCGACATGTCGAGGATGCCGTTGATCAGTTCCAAAAGGTGGTTGCCGGATTCGTGGATCAGCCGCGAATATTCCAGATAGCGCGGCCCGCCCAAGGCCCCGAACATCTCGTGCATCATCACCTCGGAGAAGCCGATGATGGCGTTCAAGGGGGTGCGCAGCTCGTGGCTCATATTGGCGAGGAAGCGCGACTTGGCCCGGTTGGCCTGTTCCGAAAGGTCGCGCGCCTCGATCAGCGCACGCTCATGGGCCTTGCGTTCGGTGATGTCGCGGGTCACCGCCACGATCTCGGTTTCGCCGTCGGGGCGCGGCACCGGACGGCAGCGGATTTCGGCCCAGACATGAGCCTCGCCGCGCTTCAGGCGCAGTTCGGCGGCGGAGGAACGGCCGTAATAGCTGGCTTCCATGAAGGCCATCTGGATCGCCTTGACGTCGTCGGGATGGCAAAGCGCAGCGGGCGCCACGCCCACCAATGTCTCCGGCGCCACGCCGAGCAGCGTCAAGGCTGCCGGGCTGGCGAAGCGGATGCGCCCGTCGTTGCCGTGGCGGGTGATGAGGTCCATCGCGTTGTCGGCGAGGAAGCGGTACATGGCGGCGCCCTGGGCCGCGGCTTCATCGGCGGCGCGCTGGCGCTGCTGCGAGGCGGCGGCCACCAGTGCTCCCTGTACGATCGCCATGAAAACGCTGACGGCGAAGAACGGCCACAGCGGTCCCATGAGGCGCGAAACCGGCAAGCTGCCCGTCGCCTGCAGCGCCACCACGACCCCGAGTGCGAGCAGCGCGGCAAGAGCGGCACGCCAAAGGGCGGGGCCGCCGCCGGCCAGGGCGGCTTCCGCCGGAACCAGCGCGAACCAGACGATCAAGGGCGAGGATACGCCGCCGGTCAGCGCGGCGAGATAACCGATCAGCGCGGCGAATATCGCCAGCGCCGCCTGCTCCAGCAGCGCCAGCGGAAGCGGCGTGAAAGCGAGAACGGCCAAGAGCGCGGGCGCCAGAAGACCGGCCATGGCGATCGTCTCGGCGGCGTCGGGACGGCCCACCAGAAGGGCGAAGGCGGCGCACAACAGCACCCCTAGGCCGGCCTTGGCCCCTTGCACGGCGATGAAATGGCGGCGCTGCCTCGACTTAAGGTCATCGGGCGGTACGGTTTTTTTTCTGTGAATAGCCATCCCCATCCGCCCCAGAAACCCGCCATGGATGCGGGATCGTCGCTCGCTTCTGCTTAACGAAGTTTGAACGCGCGGCGGATTCGTTCGTTAATTCACAAGCTTTGTGGCGGCCGCCGTTTACCTTCCTTTAACGATGGTGGCGCGATTCGGGGGCCCCCTGCCAATCCGTAACCGTTCCGAAACTGCGCATTTGTCACAGTCCGCCCGTGGATAATCTGCGTTTGCATCACATGATCCTGGCGAGCCGGCGTTCGCCGCAGTCCCTGGACGAAACCGCCCTGCCGAGCGTGCTGGAAGCCCTGCACTGCTTGCGCGTGGCGTTGACGGTTTACGACGCGGAGCAGCGCCTGGTTTTCGCCAACGCGCATTTCAACCATCTTTTCCGCTCGATGCCGCCGCGCGAACGGCTCATCGGCAAGACCTATGAGGAGATGGTCCGCCTCGAGGTCGCCGGCGGCGAGATCGCCGCGCAAAAGGACCCCGAGAATTTCGTGGCCAAGCGCTGCACCCAGCTCTTCGCCGGCGATTACGTGCCGCGCGACGTGCCTCTGGCCGACGGGCGCATCCTCGAGATCAAGACGCGGCGCATCGAGGACAAGGGCTGGATCGCGCTGTGGACCGACGTCACCCAGGCGCGCCACAACCTCAACCGGCTGCAAACCGCCCTGGCGCTGACGGCCGACGCCTTCGCCTTCTACAATCGCCGGGACGAGTTGATCCTCTGCAACGACGAATATGCGCTGATCAACGGCGCCGAGAATGCGCGCGAACTCGAAGGCTGTCCTTTCGACGAAGTGGCCGCCCGTTTGTCGAAAATCGCGCTGCTCAGCGCCGGCACCGAAAACTGGCTGGAGCGGCGCCTGCAAGCCCATCACGTCCCGGCCGGCGTGATGACGGTGGAATTCCCCTCGGGCGCGACCTTCCTGCTGCGCGACCGGGCCACCAGCGACGGCGGGCGCGTCGTGGTCTTCACCGACATTACCGAGCACCGGCGCGCCGAGAAGGCGCTGGCCGAGCAAACCCACGCGCTGGACGCCACGCGCCAGGCTTTGGCCAGGACCAAGGCGGAAACCATCCGCCAGGCGGGCTATCTCGCCGATCTGACCAAGAAGCTCGACCAGACGGCGCAGTCGGCGGACACCACCAAGACCACGCTGCTGCGGACCATGAGCCACGAGCTGAAGACGCCGCTCAACGCCATCATCGGTTTTTCCGACCTGCTCGGGGCGCTGGCCGATCACGCCACCCCCGACCAGATCCGGGAATATTCCGGGCTCATCCACCTCGGCGGCAAAAGCCTGCTCAAACTGATCAACCAGATCCTGGACCTGACCAAGATTTCCGCCGGGCGCTACGAGCTGAACCGGCGCAGCGTCGATGCCGGCCAGGTGCTGTGGCACGCCAAGGACAGCTATGACGGCCGCGCCGAAGAGCGGAATATCCGCATCGTCGTGGAAAATTGTCCGGCCGGCGTGCGGGTGGAGGTCGACGAAGGCGCCTACATGGCGATGGTGGGCCATCTGGTCGAGAACGCCGTGCATTTCACCCAGCCCGGCGGCGAGGTCCGCTTGAAGATGGAACAAAGCGGCGCACGCGTGCTGGTCACGGTTTCCGACAACGGCCCCGGCGTGCTGAAGGAAGATTTGGAGCGCATCCTGCAGCCCTTCGAGCAGGTCGGCCGCGGCACCACCGACCACGCGGCGGGCGCCGGTCTGGGCTTGACGCTGGTCAAGGCCTTCTGCGAGCTGCAAGGCGGCGCGCTGCTGCTGCAAAGCGAGCCGGGCGAAGGCTTCATAGCCACCATCGAATTGCCAGCGGCGTCGTGAAGCTCCCGTCCGTGCTATAAGCGCTCCCCCAAAGCAGGGGGAATGCATGACGAATGCCCGGTGCGCGGCGGCGCTGTTGCTGATCGCCCTTTGCGGACCGGTGCAGGCCGGGCCCGCCTGCGAGAAGACACGCTTCGAGCAGTCCCGTTTCACGGTTTGCGCCTTCGATTCCCGCAGCATGGACCTGGAATTGGTCCTGACGGACGGGGCGGGCAAGCCGCTGCGCAGCCTGGCAGCTCTGGCGGCGCGGAAGGACGCCGCGCGCCTGCGCTTCGCCACGAACGCCGGCATGTTCGACGATTCGGGCCGGCCGGTCGGGCTTTACATCGAAGGGGGCCGGCAGCTTCACGGCGTCGACACGGCGGACGGCCCCGGCAATTTCCATCTCAAGCCGAACGGCGTCTTCTCCGCCGATGCCGACGGCACGCTGCATGTGGAAACCACGGAGCAATTCCTGGCGGCGGGCCGCACCCCGCTGTGGGCCACGCAATCGGGCCCCATGCTGGTGATCGACGGGGAACTGCATCCCAAATTCGCCGCCGAGGGGACGTCCCGCCATCTCCGCAACGGGGTCGGCCTTCGCGACGCCGATACGGCGTTCTTCGTCATCAGCGACGAGCCGGTCTCCTTCGGGCGCTTTGCGCGTTTCTTCCGCGACGGGCTCGGCTGCCGCGAAGCGCTCTACTTCGACGGGGCCGTCTCCAGCCTGTGGTGGCCGGGCGGCGGGCGAAAAGACGGGAACGCCTTCCTGGGGCCGCTGCTGGCCGTCTTCGACCGGACCGGGGCGCGGCGCTGAGAGTACGCGCAACTTGTCTCGAATTTGAATCAACGCCGTCTAAAGATCGTTCCGGATTTGAGACTTTCTTGAATCGAGACGGAACGAATTCGGAAATCCCGCGTTTTCCCTGATCTTCGGAAAGACCCGGATTAACCGCAACGTATCAAACTTTACCCAATCCTTTCAGCGTCCGGAAAAGGGGGAGGCCTAGACTGCTTCACGCGTCTGGAGAGGCCCCCTATCTCATGATCTTGCGCGCTGCATTCTGGATAGCCGTGGTAGCGGTTTTTATCCCGCGCGAGCCGGACTTGGGATACGGCCGACCGGGCGTGCCAAGCATAGTGCCTCCAAAGGCCGTCGAGTGGGTCGCGCAGTCGTTCAAGGTCCCCCCCTGTAAGGAACGCACGCACTGCCTCGGCGGCCTTTCTCCGGCCGGCGACTTGCGCACAGCGATGCTCGAACGGCTGGAGCGTGCCAAGGCGGAACTGAAGGCGGACGACACCCCCACGCTCGCCACACGGATGCCCGGGTACTAGAAATCTTTTCCGCCCTCCCGCAAGGGAGGGCGGTTTTTTTATGTGCCTCAAGCGCCGCGCGGAGATCATTCCGCCCCTTCCTCTTTTTCTTCCTCCTTGCTCCAGCCGCGGATAGGGGCCCTTTGGGCCGGGTGCATGCCGTAATGCTCCGCCAGCCGATCCAGCGCGATGCGCAGCACCACGCGCGCCGAAGCGCGCGGCCAGCGGCGCAGGCGTTCGCACTCTTCCAGGCCGCGCAGATAGCAGCAGACGTCGAACAGCACGTCCGACAAACCGGGGCCTGCCGCGTGCAAGGCGCGGTTGAAGCGCTGGCGGGCCGCCAGCGCCGTATCGGCGATCATGGTTTCGGGCCGGTGCGAACGCCGTCCCACCGGGGCGCTGTAATCGACGCCCATGCGCGCGGCGAGCTGGGCCAGGGTGAAATCGCGCCGCAGCCTTTCGCCCGCTTCGAATTGCAGCGCTTCGACCAGGCCGCGCTGATAGAGGGCGCCGAGCGGTGACTCCGCCGTGTTGACCACGACGTGGCGCTCGCGCCCGTCTTCGTCCTTGATCCGCCGCGTGGTAAGCAGGCGGTGCTGTGCGGCGAAGGGATCCTCCGCCCTCCGGCACCGCGGCGCGCTGTCCTTCCCGGCCGCCACCAGCACGCCGTTTTCTTCCTTGAGCCAGCCTTGGGCGCGCAGGGCGGCGACAAGTTCAGCCGGCAAGGGCGGCCCCTCGCGCTTTCCCTGCGGAGCGACCAGGACATAAGACGCGTCGCAGCAGCGGATATGCCCGCCATGCGACAGGCGACGCAGCAGGCGTTTGGCGCGGCGTGCGAAATCCTCGGGCTCAGCCATGGATGCCTCCCGCCCGGCGCAGCATGGCTTCCAGCCAGAGCAGCACACGATCCAGCTCGCCGTCCTCGCGCAATTCTTCGATGCGATGGATGGCATGGCTGACGGTGGTGCGGTCGCGCCCGAAGCCCTGGCCGATCCGCGTCAGCGACATGGCAAAGGAGAGATGACAGAGATACATCGCCATCTGCCTGGCCAAGGCGGTTCTGGGATCGCCGCGCGTATGGGCGCAAAGCTCGGTCAGCGCGATGCCCGTGACCTCGGCCACCGCCATCTGCACCAGCAAGACCTGTTGCCCGGCGATCGAAATACGCGGCACGGGTGCCACAGCCGACTTCCACATGATGCTTACCCCCTCTTGAACAGCCGGAACCGGCCCCGGCCTGACAAGGAACATTATCCTACAGAAACTGAACTGTCGGATAAGAAAACAACTTATAATGGTGTACGCGCGGGAATTTGAGTGGCTGAACAGGCATTTAGAATAAAGGATAATCTGCCGCAGGGGCGGGGATAAGCCAAAAAAAGACTGAACGACCTCTCCCAGGACATATCATTCAGGTTGTGGGATACAATTCCTTACAGTTGCGGCCAGGGGTAGAACGGAGGCGGGTTACACGCAGGATGACGCGCCTCTGCCGGTCAAAAGCGAGACACAGAAGCCCTCGCAAAACACCGCGCGCGCGGCTGCGTTTGCCCGCCTCCATTACCGCGGCACTCCCGGCATGGGCCGGAGCCGGTGCGGACGCAACTGTAACTTTACGCACCAAGGCGACCTGCTAGAGTTTGGTCCATGAACTCCCGCAGCATCATCGTTTTCGCCGCCGCGTTCCTGCTTGCCGGATGCGGCATCCTGTTTCCCTCCGCACGCGACCGTGCGGCGAAGAACACGCCCGGCTTCAAGAGCGGCTACAGCGACGGCTGCGCTTCGGCCACCGTCCAGGACACCAACTACCGCAACGACCTGGTGCGCGACGAGGCGCTGTACAAAACCGACAAGTATTACCGCGCCGGCTGGAGCAGCGGCTTCACCAATTGCCGGACCAACCAGACCCACGGCGCCGCCACGCCGAATGCGGGGCCGATCCCCGACAACAATCCGGGCGGCCATCCCTATTAGATCTGGAGGGGGGCGTGATCCGCAACCTGATCGTCTTTCTGCTGTTCGTCTTCGCGATCTCCTTCGCCGGGATGTATCTCGCCTACGGCCAGATGGATCCCTGCCGCGCGCTGGCGGTGGAGCAGGCAAGGCGTTCCACGGCTCCCACCTCCGTCGCCCGGATATGGACCCGCATCGACACCCAAGGCATGTCGCGCCCGGCGTGCAGCAAGGCCCTGGCGCGCTCCTGGTGGGACCGGCTGACGGACTGAAACGAACGCCATCGGCACCTTCCGGATGAGACGTAGGACAAACAAAAGACCGGCCCAGGCATCGACGCGTTAACGCCTCGTTAACCTTTAACCATGATCATCAGTGGACGGATTGTCGCAACAGCGGTTGCGGCATATGATCCATGCCTTGCCGATGGAGGCGGACATGATGGGATTGTTGGTCACCGGCAGTCACGGCTTCGCCTCCGGCACGACCGCCGTCGTGGAACGGCCGAAGTGGTGGCGCCGCCTGATCGCCTGGCTGCGCGGCCGGGATTGATTCAGCTCATTCGTCGATCGGGCCGGCGGATTCCAGCACCATCAGAGCGATGTCGCGCGCCGGCGCGAACTTCTCCTTGACGAATTCGAAGGTGGTGGGACCGGTCTTCTTCAGCTCGCCGTCCCAGCACAGGCTCATCAAATTGTCGGGTTTCTGCTTGTCGAGCGTGAGATGGAAACGCCCGATGGGGCCTTGCCAGTTGCCGGCCGTCTTCAGGATATACTGGGTCTGGTAGCTGATCATATAGCCGCCGGCATCGGGGTTGTTCGCGCCCGCGCCGGTCTTGGCTTTCAGCGCCGTCCAGGTGGCGTCGTCGAAGCAGTAATCCACGCCGTCGTATTTTTCGCCGCGCTTGTGGTAGGCGGCGGAGAAGAAGGACTGGCCCGTCACCGGCTGGTAGGAATGCTCGATGACGACGGTCTTCCTGGCGGGGAATTTCTGCGTCCACCAGAAGCGCGTGCGCACCGTCCATTGCGGCACGAATTCGTTAACACCGTCGCCCTCGGCCAGGCCCGCCGCGATCAGCGCCCTCTGCTTCTCCTTGGGCAGCTTTTCGAGCTTGAGATAGCCGTCGTCGGCCGTGGGGTTGATGGGGGCGCCGGCGGCGGCGATGAGCGCGGTGACGTCCTTGTTCTTGACGAAGGCGCGCTGTTCGATGCCGAAAGGCACCGGCTTGCCGTCCACCACCGCCTTGAAGCCGACGAAGTTCCTGGGATCGTCGATCACCGTGCCGATCGGGCTGCCCCAGAACTCCGCGGTGGAGATGTCGGGCAGCGGAAAAGCGACCAGGGTCTCGACGTCCCGGCCGGTGGGATTCTGGAACTCGAAGCGGATGCGCACGGCGGCGGGGCTGATCGTGAGGTCTTCGGCCGCCATGCGGACCGGCGTGCTCTTGGTGAAGACGATGCTTCCCGCGCTGAGCGCCGCCGAGCTGTCGTCCGCCGCCGCCGGAGAAGCTGCCGCCAACGCCGCGAGCGCGATCAAACTGGTGCGCATGGAATTCTCCCCTTGGGGAAGGCAACCTTAAAGCGCCTTCGGAAAAGAGCGAAGCGGTTTTGCCGGAAAACTGTGGCGGAAAAGCAAAACGGAGCGGAATTGCGCTCGGCAATTCCGCTCCGGAAGAATATGCGCTGAGAAAGAATGCCGTCCGGTGACGGCCGGGTTTCAGGCGGCGGCCGCGTCTTGCGCAGGCTCCGCCACAGGCCCGCTGTCGGCCAGGCGCTGCTCCACCTCGCCGATGCTGCGCTTCAACTCGTTGATGGCCGCATCGATTTCCACCTTCTGGCGTTCGAAGGCGACGATGCGTTCCTCGAACTTGCGGCGCGCATGCTCGAGCTGGCGCGTATTCATGTTGCGATCGTAGAGGCCGAGATACTCGCGGATCTCGGCCAGCGAAAAGCCCAGCCGGCGGCCGCGCAGAATGAGAATGATCCGCGCCCGGTCGCGCACGGAATAGATGCGCGTCTGGCCGCGCCGCTCCGGCGCGATCAGCCCTTCATCCTCGTAGAAACGCAGCGTGCGCGCCGTGACGGAAAATTCCTTGGTGAGCTGCCGTATCGTGAATGTTCGGTTCATCGTCCTTCCCATCGCTTCTTACGGAGCGGCAACGGCCGCCCGATGCAGAGGAGGAATGCTACTTATTCCGCTACGCTAGGGTCAAGGGTATTTCCGACTATATTCGTGTATTTTTTGGAATAATACGACAAGGGTTTTTCTATCAATATCCACCTGTTTTACTAGGCCGTTTAACCCAGTTTAGAACGAATCTATTATATATTCCGGGCACTTAGGTTGGGTTTGTTGCCCCCTAGTCGCATTCGAGTTAATGCCCGGAATAGTTCCCTAAAGGAAAGTTTTTCCGGGGCCGGAACCCGGACCTGTTTGGCAGCCGCCGTCCGCTGCAGCAGCGTAAGTTAATATGTAATACAAACAGATTTCCGCCCCTCGCCGAACAGTGTTTTCCGGCGTTTTTAGCGAACCGCCTCCGGCGCATCCCGCCCCCGGCCGGCGGCGGGGGCGATGGCGGGCTTTCCCACAAGCGCCGCCGCCCGGCGTTTTTCCGCGGCATTTCCGCGAAAATCCGGCGCCACGGCCGCAATGGGACGAACCGCCGCTGCCCGGGAGGCTTGCCGGAGCGGGCCAAGGCCCGGGCAATATGGCTATACTCGCCGCTCTCGGGAAAGATCGCCAACGTGGCCAAGAGTCCAGCAGTTCGCGGAAGCGCTCCCGCCTTCCGCCGGGGGAACGATCCTTGGGATCGCCCCGCTGCGCACGGGTAAGAGGCAACCATGCGTCACCAGCCGCTGCTCGCGAAAATCTCCTTCATCGCCTTTGTGGCCGGGCTTGCGATCGCGCTGCTGGCCTGCGGCGGCACGCATCTGCGCTATTGGAACTTCGCCATGGGCGTCAAAGTGCTGGTGCCCGGCGTGGGTTTCGGGATTTTGGCCTTCATTTTCGGCACGGCCTGGATCTGGCGGGCGCTGGCCATGAACAACAGCCTGGGCTGGCGGCTGGGCGGCATCGGGCTGTTCGGCGCGGCGCTGCTGGCCGGCATTCCCGCCAATTACATCTGGCATTGCTACACCCTGCCGCCGATCCACGACATCTCCACCGACATCGGCGACGCGCCGAAATTCGAGACCCTGATCGCCTGGCGGGCGGGTGCGCCCAATCCGGCGCGCTATGACGGGCCGCAAAGCGTGGTCTACGACGGCGAGAAGATGACCACGGCGCTGGCGCAGAAGAACGCCTATCCCGACATCAAGCCGATGGAGAAGCTGGCGGGACAGACGCCGCAGCGCGAATTCATCGCCAAATACTACTGGCGGGCGCTCAACGCCGTGAATGCGCTGGGCTGGCGGGTGGCCTCCTTCGATGCCAGGAAGGGCCGCATCGAGGCGACCTCTGCCAGTTTCTGGTTCGGCAACGTCTCCGACATCGTCATCCGCGTGCGGCCGGCGGGCGCCATCGGCGTGCGCATCGACATCCGCGCCAAAAGCCGCGTCGGCGTCTGCGACGCCGGACGCAACGCCGAACTGATCCGCAGCTTCCTGTCGCGCGAAGACGGGCGCTGAGCGCTCAACGCCGCCTTAAGCGCGCCAACACACGCCCATCGATGGCGGCCAGGCCGGCGCCGATCAACAATAGCCCCGCGACGTGATTGGCCGAAAGGCGTTCGCCCAGCACCAGCGCCCCGAGCAGGATGGCGCTGACCGGAATAAGGAATGTCACCAAGAGGATGTTGGTGGCCCCCGCCGAGGCCAGCAGGCGGAAATAGATGCCGTAAGCCAGCGCCGTGGACAGCACCGCCAAGCCTGCGACGGCCATGACGGCGGGAAGATGCGGCGCCGCAAGCTGCCAGGGCTGGTCCGCCAGGAGCGCCAGCGGCAGCAGCAGCAGCGCCGAGGCCGTGACCTGGCCGGTGGCCGTCACCATCGGCGGCGCGCCGCGGAAGCGCCGGCCATAGACACCGGCGAAGGCATAGGACAACGCCGCCACCAGACAGGCCAGTTCCGGCAGGAGCTTGCTGCCGAAGCCGTGAAGCGCTTCGGGGCCGATCAGCACCGCCACGCCGGCAAACCCCGCCACGACGCCGGCGATACGGTTGGCGCGCAGCTTCTCGTCGGCGGTAAAGAGATGCGCCACCACCACGCCGAACAGCGGCGTGGTGGCATTGAGGATCGAAGCCAGACCGCTGGCGATCTCCCTCTGGCCCCAGACGATCAGGACGAAGGGCAAGGCATTGTTGAGCAGGCCCATGCCGGCATAAGCGCCCCAGCTCCCGGCATCGGCGGGCAGTCTCAACCCCCGCGCCCGCACCACGGCATGCAGGATGGCGGCGGCCAGCGCCACCCGGAGAAAGACCAGGGTCAGCGGCGGCACTTCGGCGACGGCGATATGGTTGAAGAAGAACGATCCGCCCCACAAAACGCTGAGGGCCAGCAGCAACAGCCATTCCGTGGCCGTCATGGTGCGGTTGATGGTCATAGGCGGTCTTCCCGGCGAGCCGGGGCACGCTAGAGGCGGCCCGCCGGCGCCGCAGCCCGATTCTTGCTCGAAACGCGGCTCATGCGGAATTCTCAAACAGGCTCTAAGGCTTGCGCTTGCGCATGCGGGCCTGGCGCAGCAGCGCCTGGGGCCGGGTCCGGCGGATCATCGCCTTCACCAGACGCGGTGCGCGGTGCACAAAGCGTTCGAGCCAGCGCGACAGGAACGCGAAACGATGACGCAGGTGCATGATCCGGCGGCGGAAGCGCTTGGAGTGCGCCGACAGGATGGCACAACCGGTCAGCAGCGGCAGGACGCCGATCAAGGGGATCGGCACCGGTGCGAAGACCAGCACCGCGCCGGCCCCGACCAGGGCCCATCCGCCTGTCACGACAATCAGTTTACGCATCAATTCGTCAGCATACCGTGCCGCGCCGAAGCCCCATATGGGCATCCGCAATCCCCGGAACCGGGCCGGCCGGAAGAAACCCGGGCCTTCAGGATAAGGCCGCCAGCGTTAATCATGCTTTAAGCATTTTCGTCCCTATCGGCGACAATGTGCCTAACATGAGGGCATGGAAGAGGAAGAACTGCCGAAAGAGGCCGCCAGACCGACGCTCACACCCTGGGCGATCACGGTGGCGGTGCTGCTCGGCCCGGCGGTGCTGGTCTGGGTGGTGCGCACGGTGGCCTTTGCCGCCCAATGCGCCCCCGGCCCCGAGCTTTGCCGCGGCATGCCGCTGGGCGCCGGCTTGCGCGATGCCCTGACGCTGAGCTGGGCGGTTTCGACCAACACCTTGTTCCTGATCGGACTTTCGATCTTCGCGACGCTGGCCGCGTTCCGCGCCTGCCGGCCCATGCTGGGGACCTTGACGCTGCTGCTGCTGCCCATCCTGTCGCTGGTGCTGCCGATGATCGCCGTCCTGGTCTCCAAATACGAAGACTGCCCGGTTTCCACCGACGCCATCGGCAGCTGCCAATTGTGGGGCGCCTCGATGGGGATGAGCTTCCACAACGCGGCTTTGGCCCGCGACATCGTCTACGGCATCGTGCCCTATACCTTCGCCTTGACGGTGGTGCTGGGGCTGCTCGGCTTCTTCTTCGCGCGACCCAAGCCGCCGGCGCCGCTCACGCCCATGGAACAGCTGCGCCGCATCACCGGCGACGACGAATAGCGCGGCTTCTCCCTCAATACGGCCGCGATTCGAGGGCGTGCACCAAGCCGCGGATGGTGCGGTAGAGGAACCAGATCACCAGCCCGATCAGGATCGGAATGCCGACCACCACGAAGCACAGCGGCACGGCGATGAGCCCGATCACCAGCGAGGTCCAGAAGGTGGTGATGATCGCCTCGTAATGCGATTCCCACACCGTGCCGCGCACGTCGTTCCGCTGCACATAGGCGAGGATCACGCCGCCGATGGTGGCCAGGTGCAAGGTCGGCCAGCCGACCAGAAACAGCACATAGGCCACAATGGCCAGGATGCGGTCGGAATCCCGGTCGCTGGCAGGTACGGCATCGTTCATGGCTGACCCTCTTCGTGATGCGCTGTGAAATGGGAGCCGTTTGCGGCGATTTCAATGGGGATGGCAACGCCATGCGAAGGCACGGCTATTGTAAAATCGAAATACCGCCTGGCAGGGCCGCGATTCCACGGCTCAGGCCGCCCGGCGGGAGAGTGCGGCCAGTTTGGGACTCATGGTGCCGTTCAAGGCGCGGAAACAGGCCCTGGGATCGATGCCGGAGAGATCGATGGCGGCAAAGCTTTGCTTGTCGACCGTCAGGCAGAGGATGCAGGCGCGGCCCGGACGTCCCTTGGTCCCGTCGACGTAATTGACCCAGCCGTTGAAGACGACGGCTTTGATCGCACCGGCGGCATCGCCGGCGAACAAGCTGTGGAGCACGGCAAGACAGGTCTGGAATACCGCTTCGCCGTAAAGCCGTTCGCGTTCGGCTTCCGAAAGCAGCACCGTGTCGAAGGCCTGGCGGGAGGGGACGTATTTCACGCAGCGGACCAGCGGCACCTCAGCCATCGCGGGCAGATCGTAATCGATGGAAAGCGTGCCTTGCTCATAGCCGATGCTCCAGAAGCAGGGAAAACCCTCGGGGCGGTCGAGCGCCAGCAGCGCCAGGTCGCAACGTCCGACCAGGGCTTCGGCGTCGCCGCCGGCATAGGCCCGGCGCAAGGCATCGAGCCTGGCATTGCTGCGCGCCTGTTTTTCGTGGAACAGCGCCTGGCGCGTTTCCCAGTCCTGGCGCATCGCCCGGGTGGCCGATACCGCCTTGTCGTGTTCGCCGGCACGCCAGCGCGCCAGGTATTCCCAGCCGTCATGCGCCGCCTTGAATTTGGCCGCGACGGCCTCTTTGCGCTTGCGCAAGGCTGCGGGGTTGAGCAGCACGGCGAGCGTCAAAGGCGGGGCTTTGAATTGGGATTTGCGCGGCTCGGGCTCCGGCGGCGGCGGCGCAGGTTCGGCCGGGGGCGGTTCGTCGAAGGCGGCGCTGTCGTAAAGCGGCGTCAGATCCGTGGCGGCGGGGGCGCGCAAGGCTTCGAGCAGGATGGAGGTGAGCGCGGCCGCGGCCCGTTCGGCTGCTTGCGTGGCTTCCTCGGCTTCGAGCTGCTTCAGCGCCTCGACATCGTGACGGCGCAACGCCGCCTGGCGGCGCTGCCATTGCGCCTCCCACAGGCGCTCCAGGGCTGCGGCGCGCGCTTCGGCAAGCTGCCTGCCCGGCGCGGAGACACGACGGAAACGGCCGAGGCCGTCGTGCCGGACATCAATGCTGATCACCCCTCTACCCCCCACAATCCCTGCTGTTAGGAGAGCATACTTTCGGAAAAGGCACAAATATCTGGCGTGCCTGCAATTTGTGCAGACTCACGTCGCGACGCGATGTTAGCTGCCGGGATTCACGCCAGCGTTTATTTGACCTGTGCGGTCCAGGCGAGATAGCCGCCGTTCAGGCTGACGGCACGGTCGTAGCCATGCGCCTGGAGGAACGACACCGCTTTGGCGGAACGGTGCCCGGAGCGGCAATAGACGACCAGCTTCACGTTCTTCGGCAGCGTCGCGTAGGTCGCCGGCAGGTTGTCCAGCGGCATCAGCGTGGCGCCGTCGATATGGCCCTGGGCGAATTCTTCGGGCTGGCGCACATCCACCAGGACGAAACGCACCGGCGAGTTCATCAGCGCCTTGAGCGCTGCGGGCTCGATCAGCGGCACCACGATCTGCTGGGCTGCGGGAGCTTGCGGGGCCGTCGTCACTGGTCCGCCGCTGGCCGCCAGGAAAGCCGCCAAAGCGGCCCCGAATTGAAATGCCATCTTGGACCCCCATCGTTGTTTTTATCGTCGCACGAACCTGCGAACAGCAACGGGAAAGGTCAATATGACGTACAGTCGCTACCGATTTTAGGGTTTCCGCGCCGGGAAAAACGGCCGCTTTTCGAGTCTCGACGGAACATTGCGAAGAACAAGGCAATACCGCCGGACGCGACAGGAATACTGTACCGGAAGCTGCGGATACGAGATCCGGCTCAAGACCGGACGACAAGAAATGAAATAACGTGAGATATTTCCGTTTGTATACTGATTTCGTCAAGTATACATCGCCGTATATTCATTGACGCTGCCGTTATGTAAAATTAAAAATTCCGCTGTCTGCGTATTCGTACGAAATTTCATTGTATCGCGTTCGGCTGATCTCGTTCAACTTGGGAGAGGAAAATGAAAATTCTTGCCAGACCTGTTGCGTTCATCGCCGCCTTCCTGATGGTGCCGTCGCTGGCGTTGGCGGCTCCCGCCGATACGGTCAAGGCCAACAATGCGAAAGAGGCTGCGCCGCCCGGCCTGTGGTTTACGCTCAAGAACGAATGCCCCGGAGCCGCCTCCGCCAGCGTGGCCGACGACCTCTGTACTCTCAGCATCGGTACGGCCACCTACCTCCGGACGGTCCAAAGCGGCGAGGTTCCGGCCGGCTTCAGCGCCCTGATCGACATTTGCGCCGACAAGGCCGGCGACGGAAAACTCCAATTCGCGCCGACGAAGGGAACGACCGCCCCCGTCACCGTGCCGGTAAACCCCAACGGCACCGTCGCGTATCCCAAATACTTCTGCAAGAAATAGGCGCCGTTGCGCGAGGTGTGTTGCATTGCGGGCGATGCACCTCGCCCTTTTAGCGCTCCGCTTGCCTGCTCGCGACGGCGGAATGCTCCTTGATAATTTTCCGCTTCGCTGTTCAAAGATCGGACCGACCTAACTAAACCCCCATCACCTCCCGCAGCATCTTGCGCACGGACTGGCGGTCGCGCGGCGACAGCGTGCCGATCTTCCTTGCCACCAGCCTGTTGTCGAGGGTGAACAGCTTGAGACGCACCAGCGAGGCATCGCGGAGCCCCGCCGGTTCCGTATCGGCGAGCGGAACGTCCGTCGGCCAATGGCTGCGTGCCGCCGTGGTAATCATGGCGAAGATGGTACTGCCGGATTCGGCGTTGGCCGCTTGGGTGGAGAGCACCAGCGCCGGGCGCGGCTTGGCCACCGCCATATCCGTAAACGGAAACGGCACCACGGCCACTTCGCCCACCTCGCAGATCACCATGTCTGCCCGCCCGTCGACAGGCTCGGGGTGAGGGGCATCACAGCTTGTCGTAAGCCGCGGCGTCTTCCGGGCTTGCCCATTCGGACAGGGTGGATTCCGCCGCCTTGAGATAGGCGCTGTCGAGCGCTTCGGCCCGTGCCAGCGTCACCTTCCCCTTGGCGATGCGATAGACCAGCATGTCGCCCGGCTTGACGCCCAGCGCTTCGCGCACTTCCTTGGGCAGGGTGGTCTGCGCCTTCGCGGTGAGCTTGCCGAAAACCGCATTCATGCAAGGGCTCCTTTCTTCCTTACTGTAATGCGTGACCGGCTAGAACACAAGGGAAACACCCCCTATATTCTTCCCATGGCGCACAACAACGGCATGGTTCCGCGCGGCGGGATGGAGATCAGCCGCGGCAGCGGCTTCGGCGAGATGAGCGGGGCCGAAATTGCCGGCTTCGTGCCGCATCGCCCGGCACGGCCGGAGAAATCCGAAGGCGGCAAGCGTTTCAAGCTGGTGAGCGAATACGAGCCCGCCGGCGACCAGCCCACCGCCATCGCGGACCTCGTGCGCGGCGCCAATGCCAACGAGCGCGACCAGGTGCTGCTCGGCGTCACCGGTTCCGGCAAGACCTTCACCATGGCCAAAGTGATCGCGACGGTGCAGCGCCCCGCTTTGATCCTGGCCCACAACAAGACCCTGGCCGCCCAGCTTTACGCCGAGATGAAGGGCTTCTTCCCGGAAAACGCGGTGGAGTATTTCGTCTCCTATTACGACTACTACCAGCCGGAAGCCTATATCCCGCGCACCGACACCTATATCGAGAAGGATTCCTCCATCAACGAGGAGATCGACCGCATGCGCCATTCGGCGACGCGGGCGATATTGGAACGCGACGACGTCATCATCGTGGCCTCGGTGTCGTGCATCTACGGCATCGGCGCGGTGGAGACCTATTCCGGCACGGCGCTGACCATCAAGAAAGGCGGCCGCGCCGACCGTACCGAGCTGATGCGGCAGCTCTCCGCCCTGCAATACCGGCGCAACGACGACGCCTTCGCCCGCGGCGCCTTCCGCGTGCGCGGCGACGTGATCGACATCTTCCCGGCGCATTACGAGGACCGCGCCTGGCGGGTGGAGCTGTTCGGCGACGACGTGGACTCCATCACCGAGTTCGATCCCCTCACCGGCCGTTCGGCCGGGACGCTGGAGTCGATCAAGATCTACGCCAATTCGCACTATGTGACGCCGCGCCCGACCCTGGGCCAGGCTTTGAAAGGCATCAAGGCGGAGTTGCTGGTGCGGCTGGAACAGTTCCGCAAGGAAGGCAAGCTGCTGGAGGCGCAGCGGCTGGAGCAGCGCACCAATTTCGACCTGGAAATGATCGAGGCCACGGGGTCGTGCGCCGGCATCGAGAACTATTCCCGCTGGCTGACGGGGCGCAAGCCGGGCGAGCCGCCGCCCACCCTGTTTGAATACCTGCCCGACGAAGCGCTGGTGTTCGTGGACGAAAGCCATGTCAGCGTGCCGCAGATCGGCGCCATGTATCGCGGCGACTACCGGCGCAAGCACACGCTGGCCGAATACGGTTTCCGCCTGCCCTCCTGCGAAGACAACCGGCCGCTGAAATTCGAGGAATGGGACGTCATGCGCCCCCTCACCGTGTTCGTTTCGGCCACGCCCGGGCCTTGGGAGCTGGAGCGCACCGGCGGGGTCTTCACCGAACAGGTGATCCGGCCCACCGGGCTGATCGATCCGCCGGTGGAAATCCGCCCGGTGGAATCGCAGGTGGACGATCTGATCGCCGAATGCCGCCTGATCGCGGGGCGCGGCTATCGCGCCCTGGTCACCACCCTGACCAAGAAGATGGCGGAGGACCTTACCGAATACATGCACGAACAGGGCATCCGCGTGCGCTACATGCATTCGGACGTGGAGACCATCGAGCGCATCGAGATCATCCGCGACCTGCGGCTGGGCGCCTTCGACGTGCTGGTGGGGATCAACCTGTTGCGCGAAGGGCTGGACATTCCCGAATGCGCCCTGGTGGCGATTCTGGACGCCGACAAGGAAGGCTTCCTGCGCAGCGAGACCAGCCTGATCCAGACCATCGGGCGGGCGGCGCGCAACGTGGATTCCAAGGTGATCCTTTACGCCGACCATGTCACCGGCTCGATGGAGCGCGCCATGGCCGAGACGGCGCGCCGGCGCGAGAAGCAGAGCGCCTACAACGCCGCGCACAACATCACGCCGATGTCGATCAAGAAGAACATCGCCGACATCATGGGCAGCATGTACGAGCGCGACCATGTGATGGTGGGAGCCGGTGAACTTGGGGGCGAACTGGGTTTTGCGGAAGACGGCAAGGAATTCATCGGCCACAATATCCGCGCCCATATCGACGATCTGCAAAAGAAGATGCGCGAGGCGGCGGCCGACCTGGAATTCGAGGAGGCGGCGCGGCTGCGCGACGAGATCAAGCGGCTGACCACGGTGGAACTGGCCGTGGCCGACGATCCGTTTGCGCGGCAATCGGCCGTGGACGACGCGGTGGACCGCGCCTTCCTGGATGCGGTGCGGGATGGAAATCCCTCTCCCCCGGTGGGAGAGGGTGGCCAGCCGAAGGCTGGCCGGGTGAGGGGGAAACGCACGCGGTTAAAGCGTGCGGGCCGCCCAAACGTGCCCAAGACCTTCGGGAGCAGAAGTAAATAAGCAAGCCCTATGTAACTACCACGTCAATGCATTTTTTTGATTGATCAGCAAACCTCATGACTCACAAAATCTCAAATAGCATCAGTATTGCGAATTAATAGCAACATAATACGCTATAATTTGTGGACAATTTCGTGACGATCACACATACTAGTAACGGTGTTTAGGCGCTGTTGGGGGCAGTGAGAACATACACAAACGTGGTAGTCACGGAGCACGATTATGTCGGAGTTCTGTGTTCATGCAACTCAAAACTGCAACATCGAAAGCATCGTTCGGAATGGGCTCCTAGCTAGCACAGGGCTGTATCATTGGCTTGGGTATGGTTCCTACGGTTATCACGTTTGCTACGACGCGCCTCGAGGCGGTTTGGTCGCGTTCAACAATGCGCTGACATTTGCAAACAGGAAATATGGTTCCGACGTTGGCTGTGTCCTCTTGGAAGTCATCACCGAAAACATTCTCGACCTGCAGCACCCCGCAATCTATTCCAGTTTGGAGCAGTTTAGGGCCTTGGTCACGCGCCGCGCGCGTGACATGGGATTTCGGATTGAACAAAACGATGGGATATTCCGTCCCCTGTGGCACTTCGTTATTGATGCCTTTATCTTGGTTATTGAGGCTCTATCTGGTTCTCGAATCGACCTCGTTCAAGCTCAATTTCATGGGAAAGATACAACTCCCGTCGATGAGATAATCACCCCAGAGGTCTGTATTAAAAATCCGCGATCCGTGATTAGCAGAAAGCGTATTGTAACTTACTCTGAGATTCCTCGCCCAGCCGAAAACAATCTCGATTGGCTTCCCAGTAATGCCGTACTGAAAGCGGCATCGAAGGCGACGGATTTCGTGAACGAACTATGTGATTCTGAATTTGCCGATCTTGTTTTTAAAGTTGCCGAGGGTGCCAACAACGCTGACGAGAAGAACCCTAGATTCCGGTCCTGCCCCCGAGTTCCGATTGTAGCCCGCAATTCGGGAATTACCGCAGCTGAATTGCTGGGTGCCTTGACTGCTATATCCAACGCCAATCTCATGACAAATAACATATTTCAGACAGATCAACTCTCTTCTCTGTCTGGCCCGGAAGAACTCAGAAGGATCAACGAACTCGTTGGAAAATCAACTGGCCTAATAGTTGTTGCAGATGCTGAAGATGTAAGCATCGGCACAGTCTTGCAGTGTGCGAAAGAAAAGAAACTACCAGTCTTAGTCATGGCAAACAAAGATACGAGGCTCCCCTCTCAAACTCGTTCGACGCAGAATATCACAGTACTTGATGTGGGTTCGAAACCGATAGTGAAGCAAATCGAAGCGGTCGTTTCCGGCTTCATAACTGACAATTGGAATGGTAACTCAGTCGAAGCCGGAGCCCGGCTCGCTGCGGCTGCAAGGAATTGCAACAAAAGCACTTACAATGGAAAGGTAGAATATTTTCGTGTTATTAAAAAACTTATCGAGAAGGCAGCAAAGTCTCGATATGACCGGGAGCAGCCTGGCTTGTTTGGCTACGGCGACGCCGAAGCCTTAAAGAAACTCCCTTCCGATCCGGAGGCCGCCGCCGAGACGCTGAGAGAACGTGTTGGGTTGAACAAACCGCGACTTTCGGTGGCCGATTTGTTAAAGATTCTAGGCCGCGTCAAGCACGTTTCGCTTAATCTCAATACACCTGGTTTCCTCGTCCCACCCGGACTCCACGGCGCAGAGTACATGCTCGCGATCAATGCAAATGATCCCATCACTCGGCAGAAGTTCACAATTGCTCACGAAATCGGTCACGTCGTTGTGGGTGCATCAAAGCACGAGTTGTCTGCACACGATGAAGAAGATTGGTGCAATCAATTCGCTACTGCACTTCTCATACCGAAACCTCTAGTCGAACAGTATGCTCAAACGGCTATTGGTTTGAGTTCATGGTTTGAATTCGCAGAAACTTTCGGCGTTTCGAGAACGGTGGCGATGCGGCGAGTGTGGCAGTGTAAGAAGATCTTGCTTGTATTCGCCACCGGGACTTCTCGGGACTTCTCGCCTGTGCCGGTTGCGACACGTGAGCTACTCGCGATTTGTAGTAATGCGCCTTCAGGGGAAACGCGTGGGTTATTAAAGAATTGCGCGCCCTTTATTACACGACGTACTAAAAGTGGTATGGAAGTGGTTGCAGATTTATCTGGTCTGGAATCGAGTGAAAGTTCCATTCCAGCACTGGTACATTGATATTCAGCTAATCTATGCCAAGCGCATGAGGACATCCCGCGCCGCGCTCGACCGGCTGCTTGATGCCGACAACACCTCCGTCACGCTGCAAACCATGAGCCGCGCCGCGGCCGCGCTCGGCAAGGAGCTGTCGGTCGCGTTGAAATAGTCGGCGCGAGCCCTTGAACGGTGCCGTCCGCGCTTTACATCGAATGGCGGTGTATCCGGCTCTTTGACATGGTGGATCGAGGCGCAATCGCAAACGGCGGCTTATGTCGCGCCGATGCGGTCTTATTGCAGGATCGCGCCGCCGGCCTCGCAAGGCGATTTTGCCGGCCCGGCAACCGCTTGGCGGAAAAATCCGGGAATTGAATTCACCTTTTCCTTTTTCCTGGGGGCGCCCCCGGTTCGGGGAATTCCCGGGAAGACGGACGAACAGACCCGCCCCGCCTGCGCCTCGGTTGGGCGGCTGCGGGCAAGGAATTGACGATCTCGCCGAAGAAGGCGTCGTAGCTGCCGTATTGGCATCGGCCTTTCAAGACTGTTGCGGCGTCACCTGGATGGCCCGCATCCCGAGCAGCCAAGCCGCGTCCATACGCTGTCGCTATGGACCCTTCGACAAGGATGAGGGGCGGCTTGGCGTGTCGAAGGGGCGGGCCATGACATTTCGGGGATTGGAGAGGGGAACCGCTCGGTCCGAGCGTTTCGCGCCTGCCGGCAGGCGCGGCGGCGGACCCGGTCTTCGCCCGCATCGCCCCCGCCGGCTGCTTCCCGCCGGAGACCGGCCGGCCGCGATGTGGCCCCTCCGGGCCGCACCAGGCCCGGGAAACGGCCCGCATTTGCCATTTCCGGTTTAGAGCGGCTATATTGGGAGGTACGTGGTTCTTACGTCTCATCAGACGAAGCGCTCCAACTGTTACGACCCGCCAATGAGCGCGCCGAACGAGACGGACCCTTCCAGACACTGATGCTCTCGTTTTCCACGTCCGCCGGCGCATGTCGCGCCGGTGTAACCCGATGACCAAGGAAAACACATGACCATCGGAACCGTGAAGTTCTTCAATTCCGCAAAAGGCTTCGGCTTCATCTCGCCGGAAGGCGGCGGCAAGGACGTTTTCGTCCACATGACCGCCGTCGAAGCGGCGGGCCTGCGCACCCTCTCGGAAGGCCAGAAAGTGTCGTTCGACATCCAGCCCGACGCGCGCGGCGCCAAAGCCGCCAATCTCAAGGCGGTCTGACAAAAACGCGGCGGGGGAAACTCCGCCGCGTCCGTTTCCGGGGCATGGAAAGGCTCGAGATGACAGACGACAGACCCCACACCGCCGGCCCGACGCCGCCGCCGGCCCAGCGCGAAACCGCGCGCCGCAACGCCCAGAACCACTTCGCCGCCTCCGAAAAGCGCAACAGCGAGGTGCGCCAGGAAATCCAGCGCCAGCAGGCCGTCACCGCCGCCAAAACCGCCAAGCTGCGCGCCTTGCGCCTGCAAAAAGAAGAAGCCGACCGCCTCGCGGCGGCCAATGCGCCCGCTCCGGTGCGCAAAACCCGCAAAGCCAAAGCCCGCTAAACGGTCCCGCGGGCGGCTTTAGCCCGTGCCGCTTTTCTTCGGCGGGTCGTAGCAGGAGCGGCAGCGGACCTGGTATTCGCCCGCGTCGCCCACCACCAGCTGCTTCTCGCTGGAAATCAGCCGGTAGGAGATGTAGCCCGCGTCGGAGCCGCACGCCATGCAGACGCCGGTCAGCTTCTCCACCGAATCGGCGATGGCCAGCAATCCCGGAATCGGCCCGAAGGGTTCCTCGGCGAAATCCATGTCGAGCCCGGCCACGATGATGCGCAGGCCGGTGTCGCGCTTCTCCCGCAACAGCCCCCTGATGGCGCGGCCGAACCAGCCCAGCGAATCGCGCAGGGGCTCGTCGAGCGGGAAGAACTGCGCCTCGTCGATGGCCAGCACGTCGAAATCGAAGGGCCGCACGATGCGGGCGAAGTCCTCCTCGTTGCGCACCATCACCGCCGAGAGCCGGTCGGTGACCTCGGTGGTGCCGTCGGGCATGACGGCGCGGCTGGCGATATAGCCCTGGGTGCGCGTGTCGTGCGCCGGCTTGATGATGCGCACGCGCTTCTTGGCGTATTGGGCGCGGTGCAGCTTGGCGATCAGCCGTTCGGTCTTGCCCGAGAACATCGGCCCGACGATGACTTCCAGACGCGCCGTCATATGCGGGCCCCAGTGCGATTCGCGGGCACTAAAGCACGATTCGAGAAACGCCCGCCGCGACAGCTTGTGGAAAACAAGCCGCGCGCCGCCGCTACGGCTGCGGCGAGGCTGCCTGGTCCTGCGGCCCTGCGGGGGCAGGCGGAGGCGGAGGCGGCGGTTTGCAGGGGTAGAGCGTCTGGGTCGCGCGATAGAAGGCATCGTCCAAAGGCGCGTCTTTCAGGCTCTGGTCGTGGCTGTCGCTGGAGCGCAGCCAGCGCAGCGTATCGTTGGCCGCCTCGCCGACGGAGGTGTCCTCCGGCAGGCAGACGATGTTCTGGGATTGCGCGGCGGTGAGGTAATCCTTCAGCTTGACGCGGCAGTAATTGGTGTCGCGATAACAGTTCGCCAGGAAGTCGGAGAGCTTCGGCATCTCTTGGGCCGCTGCGGCCGTGAGGAAGGCGGCGCAAGCCGCGCTCGCGAGAAAAATCCCCTTCATCGGTACCCCCTTACTCTTCGTTCGCCCCTGTTCTCTTCTGGTTCGCTTTCAAGCGGATGGCTTTTTCCTGCGTCACCGAACGGACACGCGGCGGGGCGATCGGTCCCGTCTCGTCCAGTGCGTTGATCTGCAGTGTAACATAAGATTGCTCGCGGTAATCGCCCGTCTTGCCTTGGTAAAAATCGCGACCGCCTGCCGCATCGAAGGCTTCTTTGCGGCTTTGGTAATTCAAATCCGCATCGGTGTAAGGATTGCGCGAAGCGAGTTTGCCGTCGGCATCGCTCGCTGCGGCGGTACGCGGGCTCTCCCGGCCGGGCGGCAGCATCCCGGGGCGCTGGGCGGCGTAGATCAGGCGGCCGGTGTTGTTGTCGAGTTGCAGCTTGTCCCATTCGAAGGCGTTGTCGCGCGTGTCGTGGCGCATCAGAACGTAATTGCCCGCCTCGAAGCGCGGATAGGGCAGCCCCTCCACCCCGCCTGCGGGCAACAGCGTCAGCGTATAGCGGGTGGAATAGCCGTCGGAGTCGATCAGGTTGAAGAGATCGCGCTCGCGCGCCTCCCAGGTGCGCCGCTTGCCGGCATCCGGACCCACCAGGGCCGACTGCGCCGTGTCGGAAGGCCCGGCGGGCCCGTCGTCGCAGACGTCGTGGCCGCTGCCGGGGGCATGCGGCCCCACGGGACAGTCGGGCTCCGAGGCCAGCTCCTGCAGCAGCTCCTTGATGTGGTTGGTGGTGCCGCGCAGATGCACCTCGTCCACGTCGATGGTGACGACCCCGCCCTTGTATTCGGTGGGGCCGATGGTGAGCAGGTTGGAGAAGTTGAGGAACTGCCCGCCCAGCTTGAGATCGTCGGTGAAGAAGACCAGGCGTCCGGGCCGGGCGCGGTCGTTGGAATCGTGCACCCTGAGCACCAGCGCCACCTGCTCGTGTTGGTGGAACCAGTTGGTGCCGCCCTCCCGCGCCTCCGGTCCGACAAAGGCTTGCAGCAGCGAAACGTAGTAGCGCCGTCCCGGGCCGATGGTGAGCTGCGCATTGCCCTCGAAGGGCGTGGTGTCCGACAGCGTGTATTTCTTGGAGATGTCGGTGGGCGAGCCCTGTTTCGACTGCTCGCTGATCGTCGCCTTGCGGTAGTCGGTGACGCCCTCGTTGACGGTCTCCGCGCAGCCCGCCAGCAGCAGGACAAGCAAAGACGCGGCAAAACCCCGGTACAGACCGGTCGTGCTAGCCATGTTTCACCCCACCCTTCGCGGCTTTCCGCTTTGAACGGTCGGATTCCGCGCCAGAGTGGCGTTAAGAGTCAATCTTCACGATGAATCGTACACCGTTTGGCTTCGTTATTGCGTCTTAATAACATCACATAACCCAAGGGAAGCCTGCTGCGCGGCCGCCCGCAGGCTCACGCTTTCCGGCCGCGCTGCAGGGCTGCAGCAGCACAGGAGCCCGAATGCGGCGACGGCCGCGCCCGGCTTCCCCGCCTCCGGATTGCCCAGCCTGTTGCCGCCGGACATAACAGTGCAATCTGCCTGCGGCGGGACCGCGGACATCATTCGGAGCGCAGGAACATGAAGGCCGTCTTCATTCTTGTTCTTCTTGCCGCGTTCTGGATACCGGCAAAGGCCGGTGCGGCCGCCAGCGCCAGGATGATCGACCTGAACGGCAAAGAGGTCGGCCGGGCGAATTTCAAGGCCGCGCCCCACGGCGTCCTGATCGAACTCGACCTACGCGGACTGTCGCCCGGGGCGCATGCGGTGATGCTCCATGCCGCCGCCTCCTGCGATGCCAAGACGGGCTTCGCTTCGGCGGGTCCGGCTCTGTCTTTCGACGCGATGCGGCCGCACGGCTATTTCGCCAAAGGCGGTCCGCGCACCGGCGATCTGCCCAACCAGTTCGCGGGCAGCGACGGGGTGCTGCATGCCTCGTTCTTCAGCACGGCCTTTTCGCTGGGCGACGGCAAAAAATCGATTTTCGACGGAGACGGCGCCTCGCTGATCGTCCATGCGGGGCCCGACGATTACGTTTCGCAGCCGGAGGGGCGGGCGGGGGCGCGGGTGGCCTGCGGCACCATCCTGCGCACCGCCGGGCCGCGCAAAAGCACACGCCGATAGAGGTGAACGCCATGCCCATCCTTCATCAGATGCAGATGTCCGGCAATTGCTACAAGGTCAGGCTGACGGCGCGACGGCTGGGCCTCGCCTTGACGCTGAAAGACTACGGGTTGCACGACGGCTCGACCCGCACGCCGGAATTCCTCAAGCTCAATCCCAACGGCCGCGTGCCGCTGCTCGAATTCGAAGACGGCCGCCTGCTGCCGGAATCGGGCGCCATCCTGTTCCACTTGAGCGACGGGACCGCCTTGCAGCCGGACAACGCCTGGGACCGCGCCCAGATGCTGCAATGGATGTTCTTCGAGCAATACAGCCACGAGCCCTATATCGCCGTGGCGCGCTATTGGCTGCACTTCGCCAAGCCGGAAGAACTGGAGAAGAAGCGTCCCCTCGTTCCGGAATGGCACGCCAAAGGCAAGGCCGCGCTCGGTGTCATGGAGACGCACCTCAAATTGCATGACTGGTTTGCAGGAAAGTCCTGCTCCATCGCCGACATTGCGCTCTACGCCTACACGCATTCGGCGGCCGAGGGCGGCTTCAACCTTGCGGATTTTCCGGCGGTTTCGGCCTGGCTCGGCCGTGTTGCATCGCAACCCGGGCATATCCCGCTGGAACTGCACTGGTAGGTGGCGTCTTGCCTAAATTTTGACACTCGCCTATATGGGCGAGGTTGAGGCCGCGCAAGCCACAGAGACAAGTTTCAAGCGCGCCCATGCGATGCTCCCCGTGGGAGGGTTGGCCTGGAGTGACGACGACGACGCTTTTCCTGAAAAAACGGTGCGGCTCCGACACGCAACGGACATGGTGTTCGCGGCGGAGTTTTCTAAATGCTTTCAGGAGAAAGCCGTCATGACCATTGGTCAAGTCAAGTTCTTCAACACCACGAAGGGTTTCGGATTCATCGCGCCGGAAGGCGGCGGCAAGGACGTGTTCGTCCACATGACCGCGGTGCAGGCTGCCGGCCTGCGCGGCCTCAACGAAGGCCAGAAGGTCAGCTTCGACGTCGAAGCCGACAAGCGCGGCCCCAAGGCCGTCAATCTGAAGCTCGTCTGAGCCGAAGGATTTGACATCGTAACGGGCGGCGCGGGCTCACCCCCCGCGCCGTTTCGTTAAGGGGCCGCCGCATTCAGGGGTGTAAGCCGCCTTGTAGGACCGGGTGAAACACTTGGCCAGACCGCGCAGCACCCGGGCGTTGATCGCGTTCTCTTCGCTCTTTGCCGCCGATAATTTGGCGACGGCTGCATCCAGCCGGATGCGGTCTTTCACCAGGAAGGCCCAGGTGCCTTCGACATAGGTGTTCCAGTCGAAGCTGTCGTCCGGTTTTTGTTTCAGGTATCTTGCGGCGGCCACCAGCCTCGCGGCCTGCCGCTCCTCGCCCGCCTGCGCCAAGCTCTGCGCCTCATGGAACAAGAGAGTGCCGCGCTGGCTTTCCGTCAACGGCGCGTGGTGGAGCATATAGTCTTCGGCGGCTTCCGCCGCCAAGCGATCGCAACCGGCATTGCTCAGTGCCCGCCAGCTCGAAGGCAGCGTGCCTTTCTGGTCGAAGTCGTCATAAGAGAGACGGGCATTCGCCGCCTTGTCTGCCGCCGTCAGGCGGCATTGCGGCGCACCCGCGAAGGCGGTTCCGCAAAAAACCAGCGCCATCGCCACGATTGCGATTTTCATCCGCAGCCCCCGCTGAAATCACGCCGCCAATGTCCGCCCGCTTCGCGGCCGAGGCAAGCTCGTCAATGCTCCGGCGGTTCGATCGGCTGCCACAACTCGATCTTGGTGCCGTCGGGATCCAGGATCCAGGCGAAGCGGCCGTAGGATTCGTCCTTGCGCGCCAGCACCGTCACCCCCTTGGCCGCGATCTCCGTCAGGAAGGCTTCGAGATCGTCCACCGCGAAGTTGAGCATGAATTCGCGCGTCGAAGGTTCGTAATAGCCCGTATCGGCCGCAAACGGACTCCACACCACGAAAGGCGGATGGCCCGGTGCATCGCTGCGCAGCATCGATCCGCCCCATTCCTCCAGCGTGAAGCCCAAGACGTCACGGTACCATTCCGACAGTTTTTTCGGGTCGGGCGATTTGAAGAAAATCCCGCCGACCCCGGTGATGCGCGCCATTTCTTTCTCCCCATCGAGATGGGTTATACTGTCAGGAATGAGCGAATTCGTCTTCCTCTATTCCACCTTCCCCGACGAAAGCTCCGCCATGCGCGTGGCGGAGGCTCTGGTCGCGGCCAGGCTCGCCGCCTGCGTGAACCTCTACCCCATGACCAGCGTCTATGAATGGCAGGGCAAGCTGGAAAGCGGTGCCGAAGTCGCCGCCTTCATCAAGACGCGACGCGCGCTGGCGGACGAGGCCATCGCGCTCGCGCGGCCGCTGCACCCCTATACCGTTCCCTGTTTCCTGGTGCTGCCCATAGAAGCGGCAAATCCCGAATACGCCGCCTGGGCCCGGGCCCAGACCGAGCGGTAGCCTGCTTGCCTTTGGCGCCGGGGAAGATTTCTATGGCGCCAAAATCGAAGGAACACCCGCTTTGAGTGCCGTCAAGAAGACCCTGCGCGCCCAGCCGCTCGACGGCGAGGTGCTGCGCCAGGATTTGGCCGCCCTGGCCGGCCGCATCGCCTCCCGCGACGAGCTGCGCCAGGAAGCCCTGCCCCTGATCAAGGGCGCTTTCCAGAACGCCCGGGGCCGCATCAGGGACCAGGTTTTATCCGGCAAGCTGCACGGGCTTGAGGCGGCGCGGGCGCTGTCGGCCATCCAGGACGCGACCATCCAGGTGCTCTACGACTTCGCCGTGGCGGAGTTCTTTCCGCCGGCCAAGCGCGATGCAACCGAGCAGCTGACCGTGGTGGCCACCGGCGGCTACGGCCGCGGCGAACTGGCGCCGGGTTCCGACGTCGATCTGCTCTTCATCCGCCCCTACAAGCCGACCAGCTGGGACGAGCACGTCATCGAGTTCATCCTCTACATGCTGTGGGATCTGGGGCTGAAGGTGGGCCACGCCACGCGTTCGCTGCCCGAATGCGTGCGCCTGGCCAAGCAGGACATCACCATCCGCACCGCCATGCTGGAGGCGCGTTACCTGTGGGGCGACAAGGCGCTTTACGAAGACCTGCGCAAGAAGTTCTGGAGCGAGATCGCCACCGGCTCGGGCCAGGATTTCGTCGAGGCCAAGCTGGCCGAGCGCGCCGACCGCCATCATCACCAGGGCGAAAGCCGCTATCTGGTCGAGCCCAATATCAAGGAAGGCAAGGGAGGTCTGCGCGACCTGCAGACGCTCTACTGGATCGGCAAATATCTCTATCGCGTCTACGACACCGCCGATCTGGTGCAGCACGGCGTCTTCACCAAGGAGGAGTTCAAGACCTTCCAGAAGGCGGAATCCTTCCTCTGGGACGTGCGCGTCAAGCTGCATTACCAGATGGGCCGCGCCGAGGAGCGGCTTTCCTTCGACGCCCAGCCCGGCGTCGCCGCCGCCATGGGCTACAGCCATGACAAGCCCCGCCAGGCGGTGGAGAACTTCATGCGCGCCTACTTCCTGGTGGCCAAGGACGTGGGCGACCTGACGCGCATCTTCTGCGCCGCCCTGGAAGTGCAGAACCGCAAGCGGCGGCCCTCCATCGCGCGCATCGTGCCGGGGTTCCTGCGCCTGCGCGGGGCGGGCGACGATTTCTTCGTGGAGACGGGACGGCTCAACGCCCATCCCGACGCCTTCCGCAAGGACCCCGTCAATTTCATCCGCATCTTCCACACCGCCGACGCCAAAAGCATCGACATCCATCCCGACGCCTTGCGCACCATCACCCGGTCGCTCGATCTGGTCGACGAGGCGCTGCGCGACAACCCCGAAGCCAACAAGCTGTTCCTGGAAATCCTGTCTTCGCGGCGCGATCCGGAACGGGCGCTGCGGCGGATGAACGAGGCGGGCGTGTTCGGACGCTTCGTGCCGGAATTCGGGCGCGTGGTGGCGCTGATGCAGTTCAACATGTACCACCACTACACGGTGGACGAGCACCTGATCCGCGCCGTCGGCAACGTCGCCGCCATCGAACGGGGGGCGCTGAACGAAGAGCATCCGCTGGCCTGCGAAGCGATGAAGCACGTGCAGGCGCGCGAGGTGCTCTATTGCGCCATGCTGCTGCACGACATCGCCAAGGGCCTGCCGGGCGACCATTCCACGGTGGGCGCCGAAATCGCCCGCAATCTCTGCCCGCGCTGGGGGCTCACGGAAGAAGACACCGCCACCGTCGCCTGGCTGGTGCAGTACCATCTGGTGATGAGCGACACGGCCCAGCGCCGTGACCTCGCCGATCCCAAGACGGTGAAGGACTTCGTGGCCGTGGTGCAATCGCCCGAAATCCTGCAACTGCTGCTGGTGCTGACGGTGGCCGACATCCGCGCCGTGGGTCCGGGGGTGTGGAACGGCTGGAAGGGCCAATTGCTGCGCGAGCTGTATCTGGAGGCTTTGGCGCTGATTTCCGGCGAGGACACGGTGCGCTCGCATTCGGCCCGCGTCGAGGAAGCCCGGGCGGCCCTCGCCGCCCGCCTCGCCGACCTGCCGGCGGAGGAGCGCGAACGCCTGCTGGCGCGCCATTACGACACCTATTGGCTGACGCTCGACGTGGGCACCCACGAACGCCATGCCCGCATGATGGCCGCCGTCGATGCCAAGGGCGAGCTGCTCGCGCTCGACGCCGTCTCCAACGCGTTCCGCGCCGTGACCGAGATCACCGTCTATACCCCGGACCATCCCGGCCTCTTCGCCCAGGTCACCGGGGCGCTGGCCGCTTCGGGCGGCTCCATCGTCGATGCCAAGGCGTTCACCACCTCGGACGGTTTCGCCCTCGACATTTTCTCGGTGCAGGACGCCGAAGGCGGACCCTTCGGCGATGCGGCGCGGGTGGAGCGGCTGCGCCAGACCATTCTGCGCGTGGTGCGCGGCGAAGCCTGGCCGGACGCGCTGATCGCCAAGCGGCCGGCCAAGAGCAAGGCCAGCGCCTTCGCCGTGCCGGCCCGCGTCAAGTTCGACAACGAGGCCTCGCACGCCGCCACGGTGCTGGAGGTGCGCGGCCGCGACCGGGTCGGCTTCCTCTACGACGTCTCCAAGGCGCTGTTCGAGTCCGGCTTGACGATCTCTTCGGCCATGATCGCCACGTACGGCGAGCGGGTGGTGGACGTCTTCTATGTGCGCGACGGTTTCGGCCACAAAATCGTCAACGACGAGCGCATCCAGGCGGTGGAAACGCGCCTCATCAAGGCGGTGAAAGGCGAGGACGAAGACGGAAGGTGAAGCGCTTGCGGCCTGCCCCGCTTCGCGTCATAACCCCGCCTTCCGACAGGGCAATCCCATGAGCGATGCGCACAAGAACCTGGTCTTTTCCGGCATGCAGCCCACCAACACGCTGCATCTGGGCAACTATCTGGGGGCGCTCAAGAACTGGGTGAAACTGCAGGACCGGATGCCCTGCATCTATTGCGTGGTGGACATGCACGCCATCACCGCCGAGGCCGGCTATGCCAAGCCGCAAGAACTGGCGCAGGCCACGCGCGAAGTGGCGGCGGCCTATATCGCCTCCGGCGTGGACCCCGCCCGTTCGATCCTGTTCAACCAGTCGGCCGTGGCCGCCCATGCCGAACTGGCCTGGGTGTTCAACTGCGTGGCGCGGCTGGGCTGGATGGACCGCATGACCCAGTTCAAGGAAAAAAGCGGCAAGCACAAGGAACGCGCCTCCATCGGCCTCTACACCTATCCGGCGCTGATGGCGGCGGACATCCTGGTCTACAAGGCCACCCATGTGCCGGTGGGCGAGGACCAGAAGCAGCACGTCGAGCTGACGCGCGACATCGCGCAGAAGTTCAACAACGACATGGGCGCGCCCGATTTCTTCCCGCTGCCCGAACCGGTGATCCTGGGCGCGGGTACGCGGGTGATGAGCCTGCGCGACGGCTCCAAGAAGATGTCGAAGTCGGACGAGAGCGATTATTCGCGCATCAACCTCACCGACGATGCCGACGCCATCGCCCAGAAGATCCGCAAGGCCCGTACCGATCCGGCGCCTTTGCCCGATTCCGAGAAGGGCCTGGAGGGCCGCCCCGAGGCCGAGAACCTGATCAACATCTATGCCGCGCTGGCCGACGAACCGCGCGCGGCGGTGATCGGGCGTTATGCCGGGCAGCAATTCTCCGGCTTCAAGAACGAGCTGGCCGAGCTTGCCGTCGCCAAGCTGACGCCGCTGGCCAGCGAGATGCGCCGGCTCTTGGCCGATCCGGGCGAGATCGAGCGCATTCTTGGCGAAGGTGCCGTACGGGCCGCCGCCCTCGCCGGCCCGGTGATGGCCGAGGTCAAGCGGCTGGTGGGGTTCCTGGGCTGAATTCCTCCCCCTGCGAAGGGGAGGGAATTCGGTTGCAATTGCGCTAAACTCCCCCCATGGCCCAGGCAGTAAGAAACGTCCTCGTCACCGGCGGCGCCAAGCGCCTTGGCCGTGCCATCGTGCTCGACCTGGCGCGGCACGGCTGGAACATCGCCCTGCACTACAATTCCTCAGAGAAAGAAGCCCGCGCCACCGCGGCCGATGCCAAGACCGCGGGCGCCCGCGTGGTGCTGCTGCAGGCCGATCTGGCGCGCGAGAACGAAACCGCAGTGCTGATCGACCAGGCGGTGCAGGAGCTGGGGCCGCTCACGGGCCTGGTCAACAGCGCCTCGCTGTTCGAGAACGACGACTGGTACAGCGTCAGCCGCGAAAGCTGGGACCGCCATATGGAGATCAACCTGCGCGCGCCCTTCGTCTTGTCGCAGGCCTTCGCCCACCAGGTGCCGCGCGACGGAAACGGCGCCATCGTCAACGTGATCGACCAGCGCGTCTTGAAACCGACGCCGCAGTTCATGTCCTACAGCCTGTCCAAGGCCGGCCTCAAATGGCTGACCGCAACCCTGGCCCAGGCCTTGGCGCCCAGGGTGCGCGTCAACGCCGTAGGGCCCGGCCCCACCATCATCAACCCCCGGCAAAGCCACGCCGATTTCGCCCGCCAGCGCGAAGCCACGGTGCTGGGGCGCGGCGCCGAGCCTCAGGACGTCTGCGAAGCCGTGCGCTATTTGTTGGAGGCGCCCGCCGTCACCGGCCAGATGATCGCGGTGCACGGCGGTCAGCACCTGATCTGGCAGACAGCCGACGTCGCCGTGAAGGAATAGGAATGAGTTATCCGCATAACGTTCAGCCGCTGCGCATTGCCGACGCCGAGCGCGCCCTGCGCCATGTCTTCATCCGCAATCTGGAACTGCTCGCCCGGATCGGCGTGCACGGCCACGAGAAGGGCACCATGCAGCCCGTGCGCATCAACGTCGATCTGGCAGTGGCGGACGCCGTCCTGCTGGAAGACAAGCTCGAGCAGGTGGTCGATTACGGCGCCATCACCCGCAAGATCCGCGGCCTGATCGGCAAGGGGCACATCAACCTCGCCGAGACCATGGCCGAACGCATCGCCGAGCTGTGTTTCGAGGACCAGCGGGTGAAGAGTGCGCGGGTGCGGGTGGAAAAGCTGCACGCCTTGCCGGGTGCGGAATCGGCGGGCGTCGAGATCGAACGGCGGCGCCCGTAAACCATCTTTGCCGTGAGCCTCCGCCCGGGCGGCTTTCCATCTTGTTGGTGCTGCTGACAGTTTGCCTGTGCCGCTACGACTTGGTTAATCGATTCGTTTACATCCTCTTAAAGCTCCGGGCCTTACACTTCGTAGGTGTATTTCCCGCCGGAGCCTGAGATGCACGCAGACGATACCTGCGGTTTGCCGCGAGCGGATCGCATCCTGGTCGAGAAACTGCGGTTGCTGTATCGCGGCAATTTCGCGGTTCCGGCCAATTTCGCCATCGCCTGCCTAGTGGCCTACACCCTGCGGAACACCTTTCCCCCGCCTGTGCTGATCCTCTGGCTGACGGCGATCGCGGCGGTGGTCGCGGGGCGCATGTTGCTTTACCGGCGCTTCCTGAACACCGCCTTGCAAGGGCTATGCAGCCAGTGCTGGGCGCGCGCTTTCTGCGTCGGGGCCTTCCTCTCCGGCCTGCTGTGGGGTGCCATTTGCCTCGGGTTGAATTATTGGGGCAATGACGAACATACCGTCATGCTGACGCTGGTGGTTTGTGGCGTCAGTGCCGGCGCCTTGACCACCATCGTCACCTACCTGCCGGCCTTCCTGGCCTATGTGGTGCCCATGACCGTGCCGCTGGCGGTCATCCTGTTGCTGCACGCCAGCCCGCAAATCGCCGCCACCGGCTGGATGATGCTGCTCTTTCTGGCAGTCACGGGCATTGCCTCCCGCAACCTGTCGAAATCGGCCATCCGTAGCATCGAACTGAAGATCGACAACCAGATCCTCAACGAATCCCTGAAGGCGGCCTTAAGCGAACGCGACAAGGCGCGGGGCGAGAAATGGTCGACGCTGGCGCAGTTGAGCCACGAATTGCGCACGCCGCTGAACGCCATCCTCGGCTTCTCCGAAGCCATGTTCAAAGAGTATTTCGGCCCGCACGGCAATCCCCGCTACAAGGAATATTCCGGGCATGTGCACAGCAGCGGCCGCCACCTTCTCACCCTGATCGACGAGATCCTGCAGATGTCGCGGGTGGAAGCGGGCGATCTGACGCTGAAGGAACACGAAGTCGATCCCGCGGTGGCGGTGTGCGCCGCCGCCGCCGTGCTGTCGCCCGAGGCCCATAAGAAGCAGCAGAAACTGAGCGCCGAGACCGCGCCCGCTTTGCCGCTGCTCTATGCCGACGAGGCCAAGTTGAATCAGATGCTGCTCGCCCTCACCAGCAACGCCCTCAAATTCACGCCGCCCGAAGGCGAGATCGCGGTTGCGGCGCGAACCGCGCCGGACGGCGGGGTGCTGTTCGAGGTGCGCGACAGCGGCATCGGCATGGCGGCGGAAGACATTCCCCTGGCGCTGCAACCCTTCGGGCGTCTCGCCAATCCCCTGAAGCACGACGTGGAAGGCATCGGGCTGGGCCTGCCGATCAGCAAGCGGCTGGCCGAGCTGCACGGCGCCCGGCTGTCCATCGCGAGCGAGCCCGGCAAGGGCACGCTCTGCACCATCGCCTTCCCGCCCGGGCGCAGCCTCGCCCGCCCCGGCGGCGCCGCCAAGGCGGCCGCCGCCTGAAGCCTCGCGCGGCACGCCGATTGCCATTATATCTCGCGTCATGAACGGCGAAGTTCCTCTCACCGGCGTGGCGCGGGTGGAAGCCTATGTGAAGACGCTGCCGGACCGGCCGGGCGTCTATCGCATGCTCGGGGCCGACGGCACGGTGCTCTATGTCGGCAAGGCCAGAAGCCTGAAGAGGCGGGTGGCCTCTTACGCCAAGACGGGCGGCCACACCGAGCGCATCGCCCGCATGATCTGCGAAACGGCGGAGATGATCTTCGTCACCACCGCCTCGGAAACCGAAGCGCTGCTGCTCGAATCCAACCTGATCAAGCGGCTGAAGCCGCGCTACAACGTCTCCTTCCGCGACGACAAATCCTTCCCCAACATCCTGCTTAGGCAGGACCACGCCTTTCCGCAGCTGTTGAAGCATCGCGGCGCCAAAAGCGCGAAAGGCGTCTATTTCGGACCCTTCGCCAACGCCGGGGCGGTGAACCGCACCCTGAATACGTTGCAGCGGGCCTTCCTGTTGCGCTCCTGTTCGGATTCGGTGTTCGAGGCGCGCAGCCGTCCCTGTCTGCTCTTCCAGATCAAGCGCTGCAGCGCCCCTTGCGTGCAGCGCATCGATGCGGCGGCCTATGGCGAGCTGGTGGGCGAGGCCGAGCGCTTCCTGCAAGGCAAAAGCCGCAACGTGCAAGCCAAGCTGGTGAAGGAAATGGAGGCGGCCGCCGAAACGCTCGATTACGAGCGTGCCGCGCGCCTGCGCGACCGCATCCGCGCCATGAGCGCCATCCAGTCCTCGCAAGGCGTCAATCCTTCCAGCTTTGCCGAGGCCGATCTCTTCGCCCTGTTCGCGGAAGGCGGCGAGGTCTGCGTGCAGGTGTTCTTCTTCCGCGCCGGACAGAACTGGGGCAACCGGCCCTTTTTCCCGCGCCAGACCGCCGAGCTTTCGCCGGGCGAGGTGCTGGAAAGTTTCCTCGGCCAGTTCTACGACGAACGCCCCGCCCCCGGCCTGATCCTGCTCTCCGAGGAGATTCCCAACCGTGCGCTGCTCTGCGACGCGCTGTCGCTGCGCGCGGGGCACAAGGTGCTGATCGCGGTCCCCGAACGCGGCGAGAAGCGGGAACTGATCGAAATGGCCCGCAGCAACGCCCGCGAACAGCTGGCCAGGCGCCAGGCCGAGAACTCCGCCCAGCGCGAGCTTCTGGAGGGGGTGGCCGAACTGTTCGGTCTCGAAAGCGTGCGGCGCGTGGAGGTTTACGACAACTCGCATGTCTCGGGCGCCCATGCCGTGGGGGCGATGATCGTGGCGGGGCCGGAAGGCTTCGAAAAAGGCGAGTACCGCAAATACAACATCAAGACGGCGGAACTCTCGCCCGGCGACGACTACGCCATGATGCGCGAGGTCTTGTCGCGCCGTTTCGCCCGCCTGATGAAGGAGGACATGGACGCCAGGAGCAAGCGACCCGATCTGGTCTTGATCGACGGCGGGCCGGGCCAGCTTGCCGTCGCTGCGCAGATTTTCGCCGATCTGGGGGTGGAGGATGTGACGTTGGCGGCGATCTCCAAAGGCGCCGAGCGCGACGCCGGCTACGAGCATTTCCACCTGCCGGGCAAAGCGCCCTTCCGCCTCGACCAGAAAAGCCCGGTGCTCTATTACCTGCAACGCCTGCGCGACGAGGCGCACCGTTTCGCCATCGGCAGCCACCGCAAGAAGCGCTCCAAGGCCATCGGCGCCAACCCGCTGGACGAGATCGCCGGCGTGGGCGCCGGGCGCAAGCGCGCCCTGTTGCAGCATTTCGGCTCGGCCAGGGCAGTGGCGGGCGCCAGCCTCAGCGACATCAAATCCGTGGCCGGCGTTTCCGGCACGCTGGCGAAGAAAATCTACGATTTTTTCCACCCTTCGGCGGGCTCCGGGTGAGGCTTCGCCCCTCGGCAAGCTCGGGAGGCTCAGGGTAAAAAAACGGCGGCTCGCAGCCTGAGCCATGGGCTTGGCGAAGGGTCAAAGGACTTGTCCCCTCCGGGGGCAAAATGATCTAAGCTTCGGCCATGTCCCGCCTGGCCCGCGTCCTGCCCAATGTCCTCACCCTGCTGCGCATCGTGCTGGTGCCGGTGTTCGCCGTGGCTTTCGTACTGCCGGGCGACACGGCCAGGCTGGTCGCCTTCGCCGTCTTCTGCATTGCCGGGCTGAGCGACGCGCTGGACGGCTTCGCCGCCCGCAAGCTGAACGCCGGCAGCGATTTCGGCCGCATGCTCGACCCCATCGCCGACAAGATCCTGGTGGGCGTGGCGCTGATGATGCTGGTAGCGGAAGGCACCGTACACCAGTTCACCCTCGACGAAGGCCTGAACGGACTGCTCAAGCTGGTGCCGGCGCTGGTCATCCTGGTGCGCGAAATCCTGGTTTCGGGCCTGCGCGAATTCCTGGCGGGCGCCGATGTCAGCGTGCCGGTCACCTTCTTCGCCAAGATCAAGACCACCATCCAGATGGTCGCCATCGGCGCCATGATCCTGGGTCCGCTGGCCGACCGCGTCCTGCCGGGCGTGCTGCTGCTGGCCTATGTCGTGCTGTGGGTGGCGGCGGCGCTGACGGTGGGCACCGGCTATGTCTATCTGCGCGCGGGCCTTGCCCATGCGCGGGGCGGCAGCGAAGCGTGAAGCTTCTCTATTTCGCCTGGCTGCGCCAGAAAACCGGCAAAAGCGAAGAGCTGCTGGTGCTGCCGGCGGAAATCGGCAACGTGGGCGCCCTCATGGCATATCTGGCGGCCCGGGGCGGGGGCTACGAGGCTTTTGCCGATCCGGCCAGGCTGCGCGCCGCGGTCAATTGGGAACATGCCGGTTTCGATGTGCCCGTCCATGACGGCGACGAGGTCGCCTTCTTCCCGCCGGTGACCGGCGGCTGAACCGCCTTCCGGCGACGCCGGCTTCGTCCCCAGCGCTCGGGTTTTAGTTGTTACAATCCCAGACAGGATTTAAACATTCAGGCACAGTACCGGATTGCACCGCCTGGAGAAAGCGATGGAGATGGGGCCCGAACGCTCGCCGCGGCAGCGCCGGAGCGAAGCGCGCCGGCGCGTGGAGCGGCAGGAAGGGGTGGCGGGGGGCATGTCCACCCGCTGGTTTGCCGGCATCACCGCCATCTTCGCCGCCGCGTTGCTGCTGCTGGTGATGGCGCTCTCCCTCGGCTTCTGTCTTGTCCGCATGGCGCAGTATTCCGGCCGGGAGCAGGTGATCCAGGACGGTCTCAACGAAACCATCGTGCTGCAAGATGCGTTGGAAACGGTGTCCGCCACCACCCGCGATTACATCGTCTGGAGCAATTCCTCGCTGCTGGCGCAGCGCCAGAAAGCCAAGCAGGCGGTCCAGGCGAGCCTTGCCGTGCTGGCGGCCAATGCGGCCGGCGACTCCCTCGCCGCCGCCGGACTCGGCGAGCTCGAACGCGCCATCGCCGGACGCATCAGACTGCTCGACCAAATCGTCGCCGACGCGCGCCTGCCGGATATGGAAACGCATCTGCAGGACAGCGAGATCGAACGCATCCACATAGATCGCCTGGTGATCGCAAAGCTGTCGGCTTTTCGCGCCCACAAACGCAACCAGCTTGAAGTCGTCGAGCGCCATCTGGCCCGCAGCTCGCGTTTGGCGATCTGGCTGGCGCTGCTGGCCGGCCTGGCCGTGCCGCTTTGCGGTTTTGCCGGACTCCATCTCCTGCGCTGCGAGCGCCAAAACCAGTACAGCCGGGAGCTGCAGCTGGAACTGATGCATGTGCAGCGCCTGGCGATCATAGGCGAGACCTCCGCCATGCTCGCCCACGAGATCAACCAGCCGCTGACGGCGGCGAGCAATTATCTTTCGGTGCTGCGCCGCCATCTTGCCGCCGGCGCGCCGGACAAGGCCGAGACCATGGCGGAGCGCATCGCCCGGCAGATCCAGCGGGCGGCCGGCATCGTGCGCAAACTGCGCGGCTTCATCGAAAAGCGCGAAACCGAACGCGAGCGGCAATCGCCCGAAATCCTGATCGAAGACGCCATCACCCTGCTCGGCACCATCGACAACAGCATCCATCTGAAGACCGAGATCGGCCCCCGCCTGCCGTTCGTGCTGGTGGACCGCGTGCAGCTGCAGCAGGTGCTGGTCAATCTGCTGCGCAACGCCATCGAGGCCATGCAGGACTGCCCCAGCCGCGCCCTGTCGCTGACCGCCTTCGCCTCCGACGGCCAGACGGTGGAAATCAGCCTGGCCGACAGCGGTCCCGGCCTAGCTCCCGAAATCGCCGGAAGATTGTTCGAGCCTTTCGTCTCGACCAAGGAAAACGGCATGGGCGTGGGACTTTCGATCTGCAAGAGCATCATCGTCCAGCACGGCGGACGCATCTGGGCCGATCCCAATCCGGCCGGCGGCGCCATCTTCCGCTTCACCCTGCCTGCCGCGGAATCGCCGCACGCCGCAGTGCCGGAAAGCGGCTTCTTGGGGTAGAAGGAGACATGCAGAGCACCATCCGCATCGCGCGCGAAGCCTTCGACCCGGCGGCCGAGCTCGCCCGCCTGCCGCAGGGTGCGGCGGTGGTCAGCTTCCTGGGCCGCGTGCGCGCCGAAGCGGGCCTCAAATCGCTCTGCCTGGAGCATTATCCCGGCATGACCGAGCGCGAGATCGGGCGGCAGGCGGCGGCGGCGGCGGCGCGCTGGCCGCTGGCAGGGGTGACGGTGGTCCACCGCGTCGGCGACTTGAAGCCGGGCGAGGTCATCGTGCTGGTGGCGGTGGCGGCCGAGCACCGCCGCGAAGCCTTCGCGGCCTGCGAATTCCTCATGGACCACCTCAAAACCGCCGCCCCGTTCTGGAAGCGGGAGGACAAGGGCGAGACTTCGTCCTGGGTCGAAGCCAAAGCCTCCGACGCCGAAGCGGCGGAGCGGTGGTCCAAATAACGTGTCATCCCGGCCAGCGAGCGAAGCGAGCGCGCGCCGGGACCCACTTTGAAACCCGATCAGGTGTCGAAGGAAGTCCCGAGTCTGCGCGGCTGCCCAGCTTGTCCGGGATGACAGGTTATAAATGAACCTGCGAGACCTCGGCGCGCACGTCGGCCGAATAGTCGTTCAGCAGCGTGCGGGTGATTTCGCCCGGCGCGAATTTGTAGGGCCCGATCTCGGACACCGGCGTCACCTCGGCGGCGGAGCCGGTGAGGAAGCACTCCGAAAACTCCGCCATCTCCTGCGGCTCGATGCGGCGCTCGATCACCGGGATCTGGCGCAGCTTGGCCAGCGCCATCACCGACTGCCGCGTGATGCCGTTGAGGAAGCAGTCCGGGATCGGGGTGTGCAGCTTGCCGTCCTTGACGAAAAAGATGTTGGCGCCGGTGGCCTCGGCCACCAGGCCGCGGAAGTCCAGCATCATGGCGTCGGTGAAGCCCTTGGCCTCGGCGGCGTGCTTGGACATGGTGCAGATCATGTAGAGGCCGGCCGCCTTGGCCTGGGTGGGGGCGGTGTCGGGGGCCGGGCGCTTCCAGTCGGCCAGCGCCAGGCGGATGCCCTTCATCTTGGTCTCGGGATCGAAATAGGAGGGCCACGACCAGGCGGCGACGGCCACGTGGGTCTTGGTCTGCTGGGCCGAAACCGCCATCATTTCGCTGCCGCGATAGACCACCGGGCGGACATAGGCGTCGTTGTAGCCCTGCACTTCGCAGGCGGCGATGCAGGCCTTGCTGATCTCGTCTTCCGTATAGGGAATCTTGATGCCGAGGATGCGGGCGCTCTCGAACAGGCGATGGGTGTGTTCCTTGAGCTTGTAGATGCGCCCGGAATACATCCGCTCGCCTTCGAAGACACAGGAGGCGTAATGCAGCCCGTGCGTCAGGACGTGGGTCTTGGCCTCTTTCCAGGGAACCATCTTGCCGTCGAACCACAACGAACCGTCGCGTTGATCGAAGGGGATCACATCAGCCATTTTCTTTGTCCTTTCGGCCCGTGGCGGCCCTTGCCTTGGCGCGGAGGGGGGCCTATTTGTGTCAGGATGTCTGACGTAAAATCCGGCGGCGCGCCGCCCGATACCCGTGCATTATACCTTAGCGACGAGGCGCTGAAGCAAGGATTGGATTTGCTGTTCATCGCCGCGCGCGACGTTTCGGCCAAAACGGCGGCGCCGCTCGCCGCGGCAGGATTAGGACGCGCACATGCCCGCGCAGTGCATTTCATTGCGCGCAATCCCGGACTTTCCGTCGCCGAATTGCTCGGCTTCCTCAAGATCACCAAGCAAAGCCTCAATCGCGTGCTCAACGACCTGCT